>Ga0214542_1000413_pt1 | contig 75920 bp, 28 predicted proteins | sample CNSS1metaG_FD_160096 | JGI IMG/M metagenome (GOLD analysis project Ga0214542, IMG submission 160096) | Root nodule microbial communities from cowpea collected in UCLA plant growth center, Los Angeles, California, USA - CNSS1 | ecosystem: Host-associated > Plants > Roots > Nodule | place: USA...
TTGTTGTTTATATTTAGTTATTAAACTAAACAATATTTCGTTTGCAGAACATTACGTAGATAGGAGAATGAGTTATTTCATCTTTGGAATGAAATGCAAATTCAATTGAAGATGGGAGAGACCTACGATGGAAAGGATTAAATGAGAATAAGAGAATATTTATTGATGATTTGTTAATACAGATGTGATTTTAACTTATCGAGGCAAGGCATCGATAAGTAGAAAGAAATTAATTTAAATATCAAGGGTTACTATAGAATTGAAGGTTAATAAGATAAATTGCACCTAGACAATTGAAAATCAAGCCTTATGTGATTTAATTGATCGAAAGTCTAATGTTGTGATGATCGGTCAATCGAAAGTCAAGCCTTACATAGAAGGGGGACAAAGAGTCACAACACATTATATTTTACAAGAATGACGTTAGTGAATGACAATAGTGCCTTCATAAAGTATTAGGAATTTGTTTATGATAATAGTACTTCAGAAAGTATTAGGAATTTGTTTATGTCTTCTAAATTTCACTCTTGTAAACCAGAAGAAGTATATATATTCTACAGATGGAGTAAGTGAAGTCAGTTTTAATTAAGTGCTTCTTTATGAGATGAATGTCGTAAAATAAGCATGTTACTCATAACTTGTAAAGAGCAAGTTATTTATCTTTTTTGTTTAGAGCATAAAGTAAAGAAGAAAGTACATCGAAAAGAACTATCGACCAAAATTAAGAAGCAAATTGAGGGAGGAGTAAAAGCAACAACTATTTTCAAATTGAAGTGCGTACCAACTACTCGAGCCACATGGACTTCGAAATCATTAATGGTAGTTCTAGGGTAGTTATGTGAACTTTGTTCAAATTTAAACTTCAAATATTATAATTGTCCAGGGAGGATTAGAGAATATAAAATAGGTTTATTTTTTGTATTTTACAAGATTTACAAATTGTGGAACAATTGTTAAGATATTGACAAGTGTACAAAATCATACAAGTAATAAAGTGAAAAGTTCAAATAACACTTTTTCAAAAAACTTGTGCAGCACTCAACAACTCTCGTAATTCACAACTCAATTAGATAAAAAAAAAACAAAAAAAAAATCTTTTTGTCTATTTTATCAAACATTTGTTGCACAACAGAAATTTAACATAGAGTATTTACAATTGTCAAGGCTAGATTTCATATTTACTCCCTTCTCATGCATTCGCAAACATTTGATCAATTACAATTTCATGTTAAAATTAACTCACAAATATACTTAAATCTTATCCCTAAAGACTTTAAACTTATGATAATTCATGAAAGTTCAATCCTTGGATCATCATCAAGTAAAATCTTGCATTAAGTTCAAGAGTTGAAAATATTGCTATTGAAGAAAATTTAATCCTTACCAATGTTAATTGTTGTAATTTGGTCACCACTTTCATTTATTTATGTTAGAAATTTCTTCACTTTTCTTGTTAATTTTTTTTTTTATAAGTTACTTTAGTTTTCATACTAGTTTACCACATTCTCGTCGATCATCACATCCACCTTTTGAATTCAATCATCTTTATTTTTCACTTCACCCATTGTTGTTACATTCATATTCACCAAAAAATAAAAAACTAACAATTGATTCTCGTGGAAGTAAATATAAGTAAACAATTGAGTTCATTGAACATTAGGTGAAGCTCGTACATAGGATTAATAATTTGCACATCAAACTAAGTCTTTGCATCGACACTTAAACTTGAAAACACTCCGGTTGAGATTGAAAAATAGTGCTTTTAGCCTTGTATCAAAGAACTCAAATCAGATTAGTTTAGTTGTCACATAAATCCTCGATAAACATTAATGTAATACTACATTTCATAGTAATTATTCGAGAAACATCAATGTAATACTACATTTCATAGTAATTATCATCTGATGGTGAAACACTTTCTCCCACTTTTTTAACAGTGTGTTTGTGAATAGGGGATGTGAAGAATTTGATTAGTAGAGTTGTGTACAAAAATATTTAAATATAAAAAAAATGGTAGAAAAATAAAACATTATCATAACCCGATTCTCATAGTTTTCAAAATATGTCTATATAATTTTGAGGATTAGCAATTGATTTTTGAATGAGATAATATCTCTCTTGCAACTTGCATTATCTTTGCTCAATTTGTTCGAAACTAATGATATATTTGTGACGTTTGGAAAATGAAATTGATAAAACGAGAGCTAACAAGGGTGAGGATATGTTCCAGTCTATTTTCTTTTAGGATTAAATATGTCTTTTAATAAAAATTGAAATTACTTTCTTAATAAAAGAAAATTGATATTCAGAAGAAATGATGTTCAGAAAAAACTATTAAAGATAATCTTCTAAGGAAGATTTTCTTTTCTTTTTAAGACTAAACTTTATTTTCTGCTAAGCAGATTTTAGACGAAATCATCTTTTAGAAGATATTAGACTTACAATAATTTTACGAAAGTATAGCAAAAAGAATATTACTGCTAATAAAAAAAAACTGATGAATAATTAAAATAGTTTTATTTTCATCTGATATATCATAATATATTTTTTGAGGAGAAAAATTTAACATATAGTTTTATGTATATGTTTTATATTTTTTAGATGTGAAATAAAATTTGTTAAAGTATTGTCTGGAGATCAAATTATAATATTACATTCAAAACTGAAATCACACTTTCACACTTTTTCTTCTTCTTAATAACATGACAATTACTACCAAATGTAGTATTACACTGAAAAGTTAAAATCACACATATATTTACATATCATCAATAAATGTTTCTCTTATTCTTCTTTAATCCTTTCCATCATACACATCTCTCTCTGCAACTTTCACAACTGAAATTATAATATTACATTCATAACTGAAATCACACTTTCACACTTTTTCTTCTTCTTACATCATATCAAATGTAGCATTACATTGAGAGGATAAAATCACATAAATGTTTCTCTTATTCTCCTATAACAATCCTTTCCACATAAACCTCTCTGCAATTTTGAATTGGCAATTTTCATCCTAAAGATAAAGAAGTTGATTCTATAATGTTCCCACCATGAAGCTTTTCCAACAAAATACATTCATAAATGAACGATGAGACATGAATCTCATTCAATGTTCACTTTATAAATTTCCATCTGAAGTTGGAGCTCCACATATTTGGGAAATTACATCAAGAAATGGGAAAATGCCACGCTCACAACTCATGATCCTGTCATTTATAAAAGAAAAGAAGGCTTCTGTTAGAAAATAAAATCAATTGTAATGAGCCAGTTGGTACTGGATTCAAAAGAATAATATACCGTTCAAAATAAAGGCAATATAACAAGATTATCCCGGAAACAAAAAAAAGAATTTATGTGATACATCAAAATAATCTAGGATTTAAGAATCCCTAAAATAATGATTCTGAAGGTCGTATTCATCTCCGGTCACTTTATTTTGTATATATTTTGTATAATAAAAGAAACATAATAAATAAACGAATCATATTAAATGAAATAGAAAAAATGGCCCGATCTTTTTTTTCTCAACGGCAAATTTTCAGTAGAAGAGAAGGTTCCTTCAGAACACTTATTTTTTTTCTATTTCAGTATATTGGGTCTCTTTCTTTCATTTCAAAAAATTGATCTAATTAAAAGTTCAATATGATTCCACGAGATCTAGTTTCATTCAAGTAACGGATTCTATCCAATTGAAAGGATCTTCTTATCAATCCAAGGATTCTTTCGATTCCATTAGGAAGGCAAAGATTATCTGGCACTCATTCGTATACATGAAAATAAACTGCATTTACACGTGATATAGTGAATTTTAAGTCTAACTCAATCTCACAAAACCAACTTGTGAGATAAAGTTTGGATCACGTATATACTAATAAATAGTGCAAATCTTATTTTATAAGTTGGTCTTATGAAATTGAGTTAGACTTAAAATTCATTTCTTAATAATAACATGTATGGTGGTTTTTGAGAGAGAATGTATCACCAAAAGTAAACGAAATATTTTTTAATTTGAATAACTAAATAAAACACAACGATAAAAGAGTGATAGATCTAATTAATCAAAAGCTTATATATACGATACCTTTGGTAAACTTCCTTGATTTGATTTTTAGATAATCTCATCGCTCTTTCAAAACTTTATGTCTATTCCTCATTTCTCTAAACTCCAAATATTCAGAGACTACGAAAATATTACGTTTGTAAATGGTTAAACTTAGACAATTTCAATGAAAAAACTATGTGAATATTCCCCTTTATATAGATGAAAGAAAGGAGACGAGTAGTCTATGGAAAGAGGATTAATGAATGCATTTGATTAATAAATAATGTCATTAATGTAATAAATTAATGCATGCGTTATAATATTTATGCAATATCATTAAATATGTTACACCAAATTAATGTATATATTAATGTAACATAAATAACCGTAACATATTCATTTATTTAATTGCTTAAAATATTAATATATGTAAAAATTTAGTTTATTAATTATATGCTAAAATTTTAACCGGTATTATAATTATCATTATTTTTTTTTATTATATTTATTTTTATACTTTATTGGTATTTTATTATTATTTTTTAAAATATTTAAAGATTTATTAATTTTGGAAAGTTAAATATTTGATTTTTATTTGTGAAATATTGTGTAGATAGGTGGAAATCGATCGTAGAAGATTGAAGAATATATCAAAGATTATCATTCAGGTAAAAAAATTTCAAGTACATTTTTTAAGCCTAGTCTAGTTTGGCACATTCACCCACAAAGTCAGCTTAAATTGCCTAGAAAGAGAGGTTAAGCCGCCCAACAACTCTAGTTCGCCTAGCGGATTATGCCTTACGAAAATCATTAAATAGAAGGCATTGTAGAGTTAGAAAATAATCTTTTGGGGAATAGGGAACTAACCCTAAGAGAAGCGACAAAGGCGCATTTTGAGGCTAGAGTCACTCATCATTACCATTATTTTCACCATTTATTCCTTTTCTAATGCTCATAATATCTAGGGGGAACTAACTCCCTTATTTATCTTTACTCCATGTTATTTCTACTATTCAATATACTTCTTTTCCATTACTCTTGTGTTTTATTATTATTCTTAACTTGATGATTATTGATTGCATATTTCTTTTATATGGTTATTGGGAAAATAATTTAGAACCTTGACTATAATAGAACAACTAATAGATTGTGCCTCTATACATAGAGTTTTATCAATTAGTCAATTTAAACATCTGAACTTAATGTGGAATTTTGATAAAAATATTTAAGAGATTAGAATTTTTATTAATAAGGTTTAGACTTGCCTCTAAGGAATTAAGGCTTGTTAGCTTGTGGTGTAATTACAAGAGTAAAAGTTTGAAGTATATTGTTTAGTGTTTATACATTGAATTGGAACATGAAATCCAACCCTGATGAAGTCTCTACCACGGATAATTTTATAAATTTTCTTGCTTTCTAGAAATTAGAATTATTTTATACAAATTAATACTTTTCATTACTTTAAAGTTCTTAACCTTAATAAGTAATTTGAAGTATATTGTTTAGTGTTTTTACATTGAATCAAAACATAAAATCCACCGAGGTGAAGTCTCTCTGACGTGGTTAATTTTATGCATTTACTTGATTTCTAGAAATTACAATTATCTTATACAAATAAATGCTTTTCTTACTTCAAAGTTCTTAGCCTTAATTAGTAAATAAACATAGTTCTTCTCAATAAACACGAGTCTCTTGGGAAAATAACATTTGGACTTTGCACTTACTTATACGATTTCGTACACTTGTCAATATCATAACATTGTCTCTCTCTCTCTCTCTCTCTCTCTCTCTCTTTCTCTTTCTCAATCACTTTTTCTTTTTATTTCTCTTTCTCTCTCCCTTCATACACGACTTATGTATAACTTTTATCTTATAACATGAAATATTATCTTCTAAAAATTTTTGGTCACTTATATATTATTGAAATGTGTTAGGGTCATCATCTAGTTAGTCAAAATTATAAAGTGGCATGCCAATATTAAGTTTAGGACTAAGGATATAATTATCGTGAAAGATATTTGTTTGGATATCTAAAGTAATATTCTAATTTGATAAGGGACCGAATTATAATTACTAAAATCTGGAATGTGTAAAGAAGGAAAAAAAATGTATGGTATTAGGGGTTTTCTCTCATCCCTATAAGGAGATATGACCAAAGCTTGTGGTTAGGCACAATTACTTTATGTTAAAATTTTCCTTCAATTAGTATCAAAGCCAACCGATACTCTATTCATGTGTGATTTTGAAATTTGGATTTCTTACTCATATCAACATTATATGAATACGCATATAGCGCGACTTCAAATTTGTGGTTTACAAATTCATGAGGAAACTCATTTTGAAAATTTTTATATTATTATTATTATTTTTCTTTGGATTTGATACATAAAAGTTCAAATTTTGGTAATTTAGCATTTTAAATGAGGTAATTGAATCAAGAAGTCACCAAAGTGACCTCTCTCTCTCTCTTGAGTAGATTGTTCGTGAGAAATGAGAAATGTTTTGTGTTTATGTTTATCAATGTCAGTATTGATCGGTGCAAAGGAAGATTAAAGCTTGCCAGATTGTATACACACCTATGATGGTAAATGTAAATGTGTGATAATTGTGAGGTTTTGCATGTCAATGATAAACGAATCAAATGTAGGTTTGTTGTTGTACATGTTTTATTATCAATATTTGATCATTACAACAAGATACCTCATCACAATTAATATTAATGTCTGAAGACTTGATATTGGTGGTTCATTGGGTATCTTAAGATGGATTATGCCAATTATGTGAACATATGATGATTGAATTTTGTTCATGAAGTGAGAATAGTTATATTATTTATTTTGTTTTCAATTCAATTATTATTGTTTCAATGTCTGTTAATTTGGTTTTGGTTATTAAAAGAACAAATTTTAAAGACTATAAAGAGAACATGAAAATTATTCTTGGCTACATAGATTTTGACCTTATGTTAAGGATTAACAATTTGCGATCTCTAGTATCAATTAAGAGGGGAGATTATGAGAAATGGGACCTCACAAATTACATCAGTCTTATGATCATTAAGCATGACATTCATTAAACTTTAAGAGATATTATCTTTGAGAAGATAACAAATACCTAAGATTTTCTTATTGATATCGAAAAGTATTTTGTAAAAAGATAATAAGACAAAAATAAGTGTTCTTCTTCATAGCTTGGTTTCCAATTCCAGATATTCATAAATGAACAACTCTATTTCAGCGCTCTGACACTTATACGTCGTGAGCCCCATTAAGTTCCCTTTACAAATTCCAATCCAAGGTGGAGCTTTAGATATCGGGGGAATCAGTTAGAGAAAAGGGAAAATGTCACACTGCCAACTTTGTCAACAAAATTATTCCCTTTCCTAACTAATGTCCCACATCTTGATGTTGTCATTAAAAAAAAAAGGTTTGTTAGAAATAGAATGAATTTAAAGGCAAAGATTATCTAGCAGTAATTCATATATGTTAAGTTTCATATGTTTTAAGAAGATAATCTCCATTTATATGTATTCTTCTTTAGATAAAAACTTGTGAAAAGTACTCAATATATGTATCACAAATAAATGCAAACAGTTTTTTTTTTAATATGAATATAACTACATAAAACATAGCAATGAAAAATAATTGCGGATCTAATTAATCAAATGCATATATAAACACTACCTTTGGTATACTTCCTTGGATCATCAACAAGTGAGATCATGCATTAAGTTCAAGAGTCTTAAGATTACTAATGAATCAAGTTCTATCTCTAGATACAATCTCCTTTTCATATTCAACTTCAATTTTGAGTTCAAAAGACATTTTCCAACACCTCAAGAACCAACGATCAAGAATATGTGATCAAGCCACAACAAGCATTAGGACAAAAATCTAATACTAACATAGAAATGGAAAAGCATGCGTATTAACATAAAAAATACACAAGAAACTTGTTTATTACATTTAATCTCAATAAATATGTTAGCTCTCCATGGTGTAGAACCTAGGGCTTACAAAAGGAAGAGATATGGGAAATAAAAACCAGAGAGAAAATGCAAGTTATTTCCCAAGGTTCTTAGTAGTTGCTCCATGCTCAAATTAGGCCTCTCATGTATGTCTTCATCTCCGAATAATAACTCATCTTCTTCTTCAACCCCAAAAAGTGAAACCACCATGGATGAAGGAGGAAACTTAAGGAGGAAAAGGAGAGCTTCATATCACCCTAACAACCTCCAAAGGCTTCTCCAAGCACCTTAGGTGAAGCCTATCTCGCAAAAAATGAGGAATGAATCAAAAGCCTTGTAACATCCCGCCCGGATATTACGGATTTTAAATAATAAAATAAAAATGTAATAATAATACTCCATTTATTATAAATCATTTTCCCAAAACCGCGAGAATTTAAAACTTTATTACACCGATAAAACCAACTTAAATCCAATTGTTATAAACACAATACATTATCAAAATCAGTCTCATTATAAAGCCAAGTTCTATAATTCTAATGATTACAAGAAATCCTTAAAACTCATAAAAATGATGAAACATTGCCACAAAGTTTCCCAACTAGCCCACGCTTCGGATCTACGCTCCACCAGAACCACCTGCAACGTCATGTGCTCCCGTGTACCGCGTACACAATCATCGCCAAACACACGTAGATAGGGTGAGCTAAAGGAATATAAACATATACAACAATTTATATAACAAAACACACACATTAAAGGAACTCTATCTTTTCGTCTCATCACACATGGCCACCACTTGTAGAACACATGCGGGAACACTCGTTATTCCGAGCCACAACTCAAAGAATGCTCGTATTACTCTCCATCCTGAGCCACAACTCCAAGAATACTTCAGCATCTGACCCTTGAGATATCGCCCAAAGCCTTGTAGACCACACACATCCAAAGCAAGCAAAACACATTATCTACTTCCTTAAAAATCGCTTAGCGCTCTACATGAGTTGTCAAGCGCATAAGGCTTCCAGACCGCCTGGCAGGGGACACGTGCCACCAGGTGCCAAACGCCCCTGATGCTGCTGTTTCTACAAGTATCGCCTGGCGGGACATCCCTTATCGCCAAGCGCTACACGCTTCAATTCTCTACTGGTTTTGTAGCTATCGCCTGGTGGTCAAACACGACCGCCAGGTGCTACACCAGTACTTGCGCAGTACTGGTTTTTAAGCACCCAGAACAAAGTAAAATCAATCCATTCATATTTCATGTATATATTCCCCCTTTAAATCCATGCTAGCATTCAATTCTAACTTATGAATAACGCATGCTCAAATAAATATAAGCAGCAGCACTCTAACAATTTAAGCACATGATCCTATGCACCAATCCAATTAATATTCACACACATGCCTTCATCAATAACCAATTCTTCACATGTGACTAACCCAAAGTAACATTCAAATTGATATAGACTTACCACATAACCCAATCATGCTTCATTAGAAGTTACTTAAAATTATCAAGAGCTTATTCATGTATTTTAAAGACTCCAAAATCAGAAATATTGAGTAACGTATATCTCTAGCTACTGACCTCCAAACAAAATCTCCACCGATCAAAGTGAAGAACTACATGTTATGGACCACCTGTCAAAATTTCACCTAAATCGAATGGTTAACAAATCGGAAAATGCAGTTTTACGAAACCTATGAGAACTAGAAAAACGGTGGCGCCTAGCGCCCAGAAATCAGGAGCCTGGCGCCTGGCAATACAAAACCAGCGCTGGGCGGTTCCCGTTCTGCAAAAATACAGAAAACAATGTTTTTCGTGAATCACAACACCACGCATCTCTGGTATGGTGCCTAACGGCCAAATAGGTGTTGTCAGGCAATTCCTACAGTTCCAGGAATCCAACAGCTCTTCCCTTACGCCTGCGAACCTCAACCAGCCCAACCATCCCAATTTCCTTCAATTTCCACTCAATACTCACAACTCAAGTGTTTAGGTTTGCAATTTATCTCCTACAACTTTCAATCACACGAAATTCCATTAAATTTACCCTTTCAATTTAGTCCAACTATAAATTCCCAAATTCACAAACCCTAACATGATGTCTATGAGATTTTCTTCCAATTTGACCCCAACCATGTATAATCCAATGAAATACGACATATAATAATCCTCACGCATTTAGAATAGCATTTTTTCTGATTAGAATCATCCCAAAACATCCAGAGCATCGAAATCGAACCATAGGGCTCGCGACGCCTGGTGGGTCAATCACCACCGCCAAGCCCTTCATCAAAACCTAGAAAACTGGGTTAAATAGTTATGCATCGCCTGGCGGTCGGGAGCTTACCGCCAGGCGATTCCTCTTCAGGAACCCATAAATAGGCTAACATGCATGTGCCGTCTAGCGGCTATGAGCAGTCCGCCAGGCAGTTTCTGGAATATTTCCAAAAACACGAGAATGCAAGCAGAAACAAGAGGTATTCATAAAATTCAGAATATATCATGCAATTCAAACTCAAACATAAAATCCAACATGTAAAGCTCCCTAACCTGGTTTCCTTAGCTTATTTTGGACTTGTTGTGAATTCCCTCTTGATCACCAATGATCCTCCTTTGACTTTATCCCAATACAACTCCTTGCTTCACTCAATCCTCTCAACACAATCTCTAGTTTCGTTCTCTACTCTCCAAGCACAATGGCAGCCACCAAAAACACTCTCCCTCTCCCTTAATTGGTGTTGTCTTAATTGGCAATGATGAAGGAAAACGAAAATGACATTAAACTTAGAGTTTAATTGTCATTGAAGGTCCATTAGTGGTTGTTTTCCAACCCCTCTTGGCTGCTAGGGTTTCCTTTGCCCTTCCACCTTCATGCCAAATAAAATTTTGGCAAAAAGAAAGTTTAGTTTAGGTTCAAACTCATGCCAATTGTCAAATCAATGCATAACCATTCAACCAATTCATGTTTCATGATAATTTATATAATTCTATGATTATATTATCACTCATCATGATCCAGTACATATTTAAAATAATAATAAATTAAATAGCACATAAATGGCATACATAAGACTTGAACCCAAGTCCTTTTGCACAATTAAGTATTCTCAACCACTTGAGCTAGTACTTTTCCACATCATTCATGTCAGAATTAAAGTAATAAAAGCTCCACTACCCGTATTTATTAAATAATTATTTATTTAATTATTCAAATTTCACGGGTCTTACAACCCTCACAGAAAACATGATTAAATACCCTATTTTGACATGTTAGCAACACCATTTTAGTATTGTTGAGTGCCCTAAGATTAAACGCGAAATGGGGGCTCTCTATCAAACATGCGCCCAACACCAATTTTGCAACATAAGATGGCGTCTAGCGATGGCTTTGCAAAAGCAAGTGGTGTTCAATGCCAAGTTTGGTCATCCAGCGCCTAATGGCTTAGATGTGTCGCCTAGTGTTAGACAGCCCAGTAGTTGACTTTGTTCTCTGACTTTGTATTGCTGGGCACAGTTCTGGTGGACCCCAACAAGAGTATTTTCCTCAAAATTAATCTTTTCTTACCCAATCATGCTTCCTTGAAGTTTAGCATGTTTTCCTCCACCATAATTGATTCCTATTTATTTATTTCAGACACTCAAAAGGATATTGGAAGTTTAGCATGTTTTATACTATTATTGGATCTTTCGATGGTATATTCACTAGGAAGATTTGACATCAAGTAGTCATGAGTCAACCAATGTAAGGAGTTATGACAATGTCTCCAAGTTAAAACTTTAAGACAATTAATTTACTAGTTTTCTTTTTCTTTGTATGTTGTTTACTTTCCATTTCTACTTAATGATTTAATCTCATACTTGGATTTCTAACACCTATCTCATTGAGTAGCCTAGTGATTATTGTATTTCTCCTTCCAAATAGCTATTCAATATGTTAGTAATTCTCAAGATTAGTTTTAGCTTTTCTTTTTAGGTTTTTCTTTAAGTAAGGTAGCCATTAAAGTCAACATAGTCTTAAATATGTTTTAGATTTAATTTAGCTTTTTAAACTTTGAGGTGGACACTTACTAGTGCAAAATAGACATACTAAAATAGGCTATTGAATCGGTTGTAGAGGAACCGATGTAATGAAAAATACAGTGAAAATTTTGTAAATACTAAGAACTATAATAGATCAATTGTAGAGGGAACCAATCTAATATGTACATATTAGATTGGTTATAAAGGGATCATATCTAATATGTCCATATTAGATCTGTTAAAAAACAATCAATCTAATAGGCCTTCTTCTTTACTAAGCACGAAACTTCACTTTTTGTGAAGTTCCTTCTCAACTCACCCATCTGCAACCCAAACTTTTTTCTTATGCTTAAACTTTTATCTCTCAATTTTGAAGTCCCAAAACCTTCTCTTTCAATGCATCCCTTTCTCGTTAGTCACCAATGTTGGTTTGCCAGATCTCTACCACTGCGATGGCACTAGCTTCGTCCTCAACATTGTTGCCAATGTCAGCCAATGCGCCTCATCACTACAAACGTCATCAAAGCTCCGCGCGTCATCACCAACAACATCGAAAAACATAGCTTGTGAACCAAATCTGCAATGAGCCACTACCACACCATTCAAACACCCCCTTGCTAACGACGAACCTAGAGCCAAAATGAAACAAACTAGAGTCGCGCCATCGTCAACCTTCGTCGAAGTGGACACGAGCACCATTGTTAGCCACCATGAATCTGGAGCCAAAACACAACCAACCAGAGTCGTGCAACCGTCAACCTTCGATTGAAGCTGACGCAAACATCATTGTTAGCGACCACTAACCATTACAGCAGATCCGCCAACAATGCAACAATTATGCATAAACCACTTTTGAAAATATTGTTTTTTTTAGTTAAAAGTATTAGATCAATTATTCTAGAACCGATCTAACATGTATTTGACATATTACATCGGCACATATTAGATCGGTTATAGAATCGATATAATATGTGTTCCATATCCTTATCAATATATCTATTTTGCTCTAATGACTCTAAAATATTTTGTTGAGAAAATAACTTAGGACAACCAACAAAAACTTTTATTCTTATAATTCTATTCGGATGATCACATTTATAAGAAATTAAAGGATGATATGTGAGGATAAATTGTTGTTTATGCGCAAGGGTTATACAAGTGATAAAAGAACTAAAGCTCGGGCCAACTATTATTCTAACCGGTTCTATCGAAACTAGAATAAGAATAGAGAAGATGAATACGAGAAAATTTATATGGAAAAGATATTAAGAATAATTTAAATTGGTATATATGAAATGTAGTATAACATCGAAAAGTTAAAATGACACGTATATTTACAAATGATCAATAAATGTTTGTCTTATTCTCCTTTAATCTTTTCCATCATACAATTCTCTGCAATTTCCTTGAATTCACATTACATCTAAAAGATAGAAAAGCTCATTCTGTAATCTTCTTTAAACAAAAATCTGTGTTGTTGTGAGCCCTTTTAGGTTTTTCCAGAGAAACCTCCAACCATTCAACAGTGCTCAAGATATTCTCTCTTCTTGTTCATATATATATATATATATATATATGTATGTACACCTCCTTTTCAGCTCTCCCTTCAAAATAATTTTTGGATTGGAGCTCCAGATGTTTGGGAAATTACATAAAGAAATGGGAAAATCCCACGCTGATAACTTTCACAGCAAAATTATTCCCATTTCCAAATAATTTCCCAAATCATGATCCTATCATTCATAAAAAATGGCTTCTGTTAGAAAATAGAATCAATTTGAAGTCGAAGATTTTCAGTAAACGGATTTTTTTTATTTGAATAACTAATTAATCAAATACCTACATATATACCTTTGGTAAACTTCCTTGATTTGATTTTGTGATAATCTCATCACTTTTTCAAAACTTTATGTCTGCGTTTTCCTTCATCATTCTGCATGCTGCCCTCCATTTCTCTAAACTCTAAATATTCGGAGACAGCGAAAATATTACTTTTGTCAATGCTTAAACTTCGATAGTTTTGATGAGAAACTCTGTAAACCTCCGCTTTATATAAATAAAATAAGGAGATGAGAGTTCATTGAAAAGAGGATTAATATTAATTTTTATAATAATTTTTTTTTTAAATATATTTAAAATAAGATAAGTAATTAATGTATACATTTAAGTACTAAATAATGTCATTAATGTAATAAATTATATGTATGCGTTATATTATTTATGTAATATCATTAAATATGTTACACGAATTTAAAATATAAATTAATGTAACATAAATAACCGTAATTTATTTATTTGTTTACTTGTGTAAAATATTAATATATGCATTAATTTAGTTTATTATATAGTTAATAGTGTAAAACTTTAGTGTTTACGTCTCCAACATCTCTCTCTTTGCTGCCACAATTATCTTAGCGACAACTTTTGTCTCCACTTATAATATGTAGAAATGGTAGATAAACTCATCTTCTTGACATTGTTTGAATTTGTCTATGTTTTAAAAAAAAAATTGTATTAACTTAATTTGGATATAAGTATAAGTAATTATTTGGATTTTTCAATTGAGTATAAAAGTAGATAGATATGTAAATACCTATCTCATTCTTATTCATATACCTAATACTATCTCATCTTTTTAAATTACTAAAATGTTCAAATTTTATTAGGTAACCTAATATATATATATATATATATACTATATTTTTAGTCTTTATTTTTATATCTTTTCATTTTCTTTTGTTATACATTGTTTTTTCTTTTCTAATTGTTTGACTTGTTTTATATCTATAAAATACGTTCACAAGATAGTTTTCCTCCCTCTTATCATAAACTTTGTGCAGCCTTTGTGTAGTTATATTTAAATTATATATTATCAATTACAAGTTTTTATGTCTCACATTTTTTAATATTTCAACTCCTTTTTAGTATTTTCATTTTTTATTTTTTTCATATAAAAATATTTGACTCTTAATTTCAATACCGCAATCGTATAAACCTCTCATTTAGTAGGCAATATAAAAAATTTGTCTGTTTTATTCTCTTCGATCTTTAAATATTTGTTTCATTCGAAGAATTTTTGTTTTGTTAAACCAATTTTCATTACTTATCAAAAGTTGGACTAGTTTGATATAAAAAGTTTTTTTCTTAGATTTTCAAGGTACTTTTCATCGTATCATGTCCTTTAATTATATATTTATTTATCTTTTTGCAATTTTGTTGAATGGTGTATCAAATTATTTCTAAGACATATATTTGATCATTTTTGCTTATTTTTAATATTTTTATTTGATGTTTATTTTTATCATGTAGAATATTGTTTTGATTTCTATAATTATCTCTGCAATTATATAAAGATATTTTACTTACTATAATATAATAATTTAATTTCACTAACATGAATCTTGTTTATTACCATCTAACATAGATTAAAATTCAAAAGATGAAATATTTATGCTAAATTTAATTTATTACTAGTTTAGTCTTTGTCCTTTGTGTGATTTTGTTCAAGTGATGTATTATAATTTTTACTAAAATATAAAAAATAAGATTTCATTAGAATTTTGAGAAAGAACTATCATAATAATAATGGAAACATCCACTTGCTTTTTACCACTCCATATCTTAATATAAAGAATGTTAACTATTAAACTATTAGCAAGTACGAGAAACTTCTTTTCCTTAAAGAGTTTTTATTCTCAATACTACGACTTTGAGTAAACCGTGACTTAGCATAAGCATATCAATAATGAGAGTGTTCCGATACACCTAATAAGTCTCACATCGCTTAGAAGTAAAGGTCAAACATAGTTTAAATACTCGTTCCTCCCTTCATTCTCTAAAGCGCCTTTTAAGGAAAAAAATCGTGACGGAGCTCCACACTCCAAAACCGACATACCTTGGGAACGCGGTGATTATTACTAACTATGCTTTCAGACAGGCTTGGGTCAAGTCGAAATAGAGATTGAAAGAACATGCATCATACCTATCTTTCAAATCATAATCAGATATAAATTGGATTTCCAAAATATCTTTCAGATCATAAGACTGATGTTGACCTTTGTCTGACCCTCAATTTATAGGCTTTCATAATTGGACTGGACCTAAAATTTGGACTTGATTTTGTACTATTCAATCACAGTACATTTCAATTAATAAATTTTATTTTATTATATAGTGATATTTATTAATCACAATAAATTAAGGACATAAAGATAAAGACATGACATAATTATCATTTAAACTAAATTTTATATTATTCTTTGCATATAGAACATGGCCAAGAGCAAAAACACAACAACATCTTGAATGAGGCTAAGTGCAACAAAAAATATTCAACCACCAACATAATGGACATGAACAACATCAAGATGAAAATACTCATTATGCTAATTATTAGGAATTTAAAAAACTTTGAGTTTATTGTGATTATGTTTAAACCTTATTTACATTTGGATCATTGTTTGAGTATTAGATCTTGGATTGTTTTTGAATTTGATTTGAAATTTGGATTATGTTTTAGTTTTCACTTGCGTTTTTTATTATGATATATTTGAATTTTATTATGTTTGATTTGAATATGCTTTGAAATTAATTTTGAATCATGTCTTCTGTTTGATAATATTGAATTTAATGATGTTTGAACGTTGAAATTATTATTGATACTAATGCATTACCTTATGTATAGGTGTAAAGGAATATAAATTATGTACACTAAATTTGTGAACTATTTAATGATTGGTTTACCCATGAAATTTGGTTTGGGAATGAATGTAATTTACCCACAGAAAAGTATAACTACCCACATATTTAACTAGTTAGTATTTTTTCAACTGAAGTTGAGCAGTAGGAATTATCTACTGGTGACAGGTGATAGGTAAATTACATGTTTGTTAATTACCTACAGATAAGTAGTGGTGGGAAAATTACCCACGGAAGTTGAGTTGTTGAAATTATCTACGAATAAGCTATCGTGAGAAATTTATCTACGGATGAATGCATGTATGTATTACCCAAGGAAATATATTTCCCATAGACAAAAAGTTTGAAATAATTACCTACAAGCTTATTAACATACAAATTTTGTTACATGGGTAAGATGTGGGTAATTACCCACCAATTTTTGTCATTAGTTACAAATTTTGGTTTTAGATAAATCCATTTTTTTTGTAGTGAAAGCGTTGCACTTTCAACCACAGAAGCAAAGTATATGGTTATTTCAGAAGCATGTAAGGAAATGATTTCGTTGAAGAATTTTCTTTAGAAGTTGGGCAAGAAGTAGTGTCACACTACTCTCTATTCTGGTAGTTAGAGTATCATTCATCTTGCTAAAATCCTATGTTCCATGCAAAGACAAAGCATGTCCAGTTGAGATACCACTTCAGTAAAGGGTTAATTAGTGATGATACTTTGTTCTTGGAGAAGATCCCTAGGTTAGAGAATTCTACAGATATGTTAACTAAGGTTGTCACTATTGAAAAGTTGAAGCTTTGCATAGCTTCAACTGGCCTTCATGGTTATGGTTAATTGTTGAGAAGGCATCACATTAGTTTGGGATTATAAGTTTTGAGGCTTACTAGATTTACTTTTGAGTGTAGTTGATGTGATCAGCCTCCAAATGAGAGATTGTTGAGTATGTGGAGTCTGAAGGGTTTATTAGGCTTGTCTCATTTACTTGCTCTATTTTATAAATACTTATGTAATTGTAAACCTAGTTAATCAATTTAAAATACCATCTAGTGTAATTGTGGATTAGGTCATTTTCTATTTAACCACGTAAATCCTTTGTGATCACTGGTGCATAAAAGTCTTTTTATGCCTATTAAAAAGGCCTTTGTATACTAGTTCTGAAACCAATATTAGAAGCAAAGGTATAGAAAGTATTCACTTTTTATGTCAGTTCCAAAACCGGTATAGAAAATATCACTTTTTATACTAGTTAAAGTCACAACCGATATAGAAAGTGCAATTCCCATCACTGGATATGCTTTCGAGTTTGTTTAAGTTGGTTGTCTTCATCCATTTGTACATGTGTTAACCATCTTCCTACACAGACTACAACATTCCCCTTTTCTCTAACATCCTCGAGTTCTAATTGTGATGACAAAGGGAAAAAATTATGAAGTTAAAGAGTCTTTCAGGCCACACAATAACATAATTTGTTAGTACTCTTATACGCTCACATGGCCCGCGATTCTTCTACCACTACAATAAAGACCACAAAATCCAAATACAACTGTAGATCTAGATCAGAACTTCAGGTTTCAAATCCAAGCCCACAAAATGAAGAACAAACATCTATAAATAACATTAACATACAAAACCAAGATATAAGAAACTATTTCCTATATCGATTATAACTACTACAAAAATGTCACAACATCCGCTTTTTATAACGGTTTTAACTAGAACTGTTATAGAAAGTTTTCTTCTTACAAAAATGTCACATGCTCCCACTTTCTATACTTGTTATAATTAAAATCAGTATGAAAAGGGTTATCTTATTTACAGTTATGCCACCACGTCACTTTTTATATATGGTGGATTATAACCGGTATAAAAAGTCGTTATAAAAAGTATTTTTTGCAACAGTGATTCTTGTTATTATACCTTTGTATTGTAATTGATTGTGTTTGAGATCCCAAACAAGAATGCCTACATGAAAAGTTATAATGTAGAAATGGATCATGCATCTAAAATTTAAATAATAATAACAACACATTGTGTATTATTCATTAGAGGATCCATTGATGGAAATATCATTATCATTCCAGAAACAAAATCATATTATTGATAAGAATATCAAGTGTAAATTTATGTTTTACATTGAGTAGAAATAAGAAAATTGAATACTATATAATAAAGAATATTTATAAATTCGTTATCTTTTGATTTTGGATTGAGAATGATGTCAATTCCTTATATAAATTAGACTCAGTTCATATTTGTATATTCTCTACCTAATTAATCTTCCCTCCAAAAGACGCGAGTGCGATATCATAATTTGATTTGTTTTGACTATATACTTAGACCGTTGTGAAGGAAACGAAAACAATGATGATGTCATCACCATACGAGCGACATCCCCACCGGAACAAATGGCATGAGTTAAGAAGATGTGGTAGTTCTAAATCAAACCCTTTTTTTTTTGAAGGGATCGAAACAAATACCGAGAACGTGCGTTCCATTTTCATAATTCATGCACGAGCTACCTGTAAACGAATTTTTTTTTTTTAGTTTAATAACCAAATACAAATTATTAAAAAAAAATGAAAAAACATATATGTATAAGAATTATCAAAATATGAATCTAATTAATAAAAAGCCATAATACCTTTGGTATTTCCTTGATTTGATTTTGAGACCAATCTCATGATATTGTTAGAAAAATATATGTCTGTGTTTTCCTCGTCTTCATCATTGCCCATGTTGCTGGCTATTTGCCGTAACTAAATATTCAGAGATATATAGAAATGTGTCGTTCAAATTTGGATGACTTAGGTTGAAAAAACAGTATGAATATCCTTCTTATATAGTTGGGAAAGAGGAAATGAATGGTAAATGAAAAAGGATTAGCATTAATTAATTTTTTAAAAGTTTTCGTTTTTAATTGAGTATTTAAATATATTTAAGATAAGAAAATTAATTAAAGCGTTAATTTAACAATTAAATAATGTCATTCATGTTATATAATGTGTGCATTATATTATTTATGTTATATATCATTAAATATATTGCAAGAAATTAATACATTAAATTAATTAATATATTAATGAAACATAAATAACCATAATTTATGTATTTAATTATTTTTTTGATATATTAATATATACATTAATTGAATGCATTATATAATTAATATTATAAAACTTTACCCTTACGAAACTAATACATACATTAATATATTAATGTAATAATACCATAACTCATGTATTTATTTATTATTTGTGAAATATATTAATATATGCATTAATTTAATGTGTTATATAATCAATATAATAAAACTTTATTGGTAACATCTCAAAATACTCATTATAGAAAAAATAAAATCATTATAATAGTTAAAATGGTAAATTTTAATAATTAAAAATCGTTATAAATGATATTTTAGAAAATTAAAATAATAACAGTCTTATATATGTAAAAGAAAATCCATTCTGAAAAATTATAAAGTTTTAAATATTAACGGTTGAAAATTTTTACAAATTATATTTCTATGCTCATTTTGCTTAAATATTTTTCTTGCAATTTGATATTTTTATAAAATTTATCATCAAATTAAAAATATTAATATAATATATTTTATTTTTATTTAAGAAGGTTTAAAATTATAAAAAGTGTAAAAATATGATAAAAACACAATAAAAAGGAAGGGAATTGATTGAAGAGTGTTTTTTAAAAGATTTAAATTTACTTAAAGTTGTTATTAACATAAGTATATTGTGGTCGATAATTACCAAAAACAACAAAAATGAAGATAATAAACTAAAATAAAATATATGAAACAAAGATTTTTATAGTGATTTAATTTTTTTCTAAATATACATCTAGTTAATCTTGAATATGTCTGACTATAATAAACACTTATTCAAGACCAAATAACAATAACTACTTCTTAATACTCCTTTAAGAAGTTTTAAGAAGATTTAAAAGGTAATATAAACACTCAATTACTTATTTTTCACACCAAACATTAGTCCACAAAAATTACATATTCAAATTATTACAAGAAAAACAACGAAGAATTATCTCACCCGCATCTAGCCAACAAAAAGTGGGGCTGCCCCATAAGAAATGCAAGCGAATTGCTCTATCATGTCCCGCGTAACATATTTCTTGTGGGTTTGTGGATACGCCCATGATTTGTATAAGAAATTATTCGTTTTGTAATTTTTTCTCCAATAAAATATTAAGGTGCAAGATTTTAATAAGCTTTATTTTTATTTAATTATATTAGTACAACTAATAAATTATATAAGTTTATTTCTTAAAAGAAGTAATATTTAATTTCTAATTTTTAAAACATAGTTGAAAATAAAAGTGGCTTTGAATTTGACTAAAATAAGGGAAGAATCGTGAATGAGAGAGCTGTTTTTGGATGAATTGGATGTGAATAAGTAATCTACTTTTGGATGGATTAAAGAAGAAATGTGAATGAGCAAGTTGATTAGAAGAAACACACACAATATGTGCTGAATTTTCAAAATTTAAGTCATTGTGGGCTATGCAGGCCAACTGTGGGTCAACCCATGTGTAGGCTACGGGTTATGCGGAATGAGCTTAACTGGGCCAACATGCTAAAATACTTAGCTCGCCCTGCACTTTGTATCATGGGTCAGCATTAGGGATGTCAACGGGGCGGGTAGGGTATGTGTAGTAGCTCCCCGTACCCTGTCTATTGGATAAATATTTTCCCCATACTCGTATCCATATCTATGCGGGTATTCGTTATGTGGCCGTATATTTTTTTAATATCTATGGATATCCACGGGTACCCGCAGGTATTTATAAAAGGAAAAATTCAATATTTAACAACAAATTTTAACTATGAATTCAAATAAAAACACAATGCATAACATTTATAAATTTCAAACAAAGTATAAATAACTTATTTAAATTGTGTTGAATGATAGTTTACAAATAAGTGGAGATCTTTTAAAACCAGTTGCTAAAAAATAACTTATTCGAAATAAATGTGTTAATATTTCAATCATTATATATATTTTTAATTTAAATTAGAGTATAGCGGATACGGGTATTCACGGGTACATATACTATGATACCCGTACCCGCCTTGTTAACATGCGAGTATAAAAAATATCGTACCTGTTATCTGCGGGTATCCATTTTCAATATTCATTTCTTACCCGTTGTGGGTTTTATCCGCAAATATCCGCGGGTACAAATTTTTCTAACATCCCTAGCCAACATGCATAGTCTGCCCCACATGTCATCCCTAAAAATTAGTTATAGGGAACTTTCTTTTTAAATGAGTTTTAATGTTACAAACTAATTAGAGCTATCAAAGTGGGTCAAAACCCATGGGCCAACTCTATCCACCATGGGTGGTTGGGTTGAATTTTTTTTACAAATTTTAGTACGAGTTAGTTTTTAATCTGGCCCACCAAGAACTCGGCTCACCTGGGTTGAACCCGTAGTGAGTCAGGTTGGCTCACCAATCCACCTACAGATAAAGGGTCACTCAATTTTTTTTGTATTAGGGTTGGGTTGAACTATTTTTTCTTATCCAACATATTGGATTGACAAATGCAAATCTAATATTATTTTGGATTATATTGAAGTTTATTTAGATTTTAATTGCAATTATGTTGGATCGTGGTCGGCCGGTCCAGGTGGCCTATTTTGACAACTCTATAACTAATATAGTTGATTACATTAACTTTGCTAATATCTCCCTTCTGCGTAATCTAAATCGTGATAAACTCGATTCAACATCCTTACATTTCACAATAAAGATGTGATTATTTTCATATTAGATATATTTACTGTGGAGTTAAATAATATAAGAAAAGAGAACCGAAAGAGTATTTTAAGAAGTAAAGTTTTATAACATTAATTATATTATCTTAAATTAATGCATAAATTAATATATTACAGAAATAATTAAATACATATATTATTGTTATTTATGTTAAATTAAAATATTAATGTGTGTAGATATCACATAAATAATATAATACATACATTAATATATTGCATAAATGATATTATTTAATAGTTAAATACATACATTAATTAATTTTCTTATTTTAGATGTATTTAAATAACATGTTAAATATGTTTTTAGTTCATGAACTTCAATGTCAAATTAGAATTTTTCTTTGTTCAAATCTTTGATACATTTTGATCATCCTTAAAAATGAATAAAAATAATCTTTCTAACTCAATTACAAATTTAATGTTTTTTTAATATACAAATATTAGTTGTTAATATTTTGTAAGTGGGTGAAATTGAATCCACAACCTCCCTAAACCTTCTAGTCAACCTTATAACTTTCAATTGTTAGTGAAAGAGTTAAATCACAATCTCTCCCACTCTCCCTTTCAATTGTACCACCAAGTCACATTATAACTCCAAAAATATAACTCAATTTAGTTAAAAGAATCATATACATTCATGTTTAAATTTTAGGAATAAAGTTTTAAATAAAGACTAATTCCAATTTCTTATTAAATATCAGGACTAAAAATATATTTAATCCTTAAATAATAAAAAAGGAACAAATAAAAGTACTACAAAAATAATTAATGTGAATCATTCTCACAAAGCTACTCATCTCTTCTTCTGCATCTATATAAACCTAATATTCAGAGGAGTTTTCTCAACCAAGTGATCAAAATTTCACCAACCACAAAAGAAATATTTCTAGGTATATCTGAATATTTAGAGTTTGGGCAAATGGCCAACAATATAGGTAAAGATGAAGACAACGAAAACGCAGACATGAACTTTTCAAATAGGATCTCAAAATCAAATTAGGGAAGTACCAAAGGTATTATATAGTCTTTTGATTAATTGGATTCATAGCTTTTGCTAGTTTTTACATATATTCATTTTCTTCATCTTTTTATTTAGTTTATATTCGATTATTGAACTGAAAAACATTTTCATGTTTAGAAAACTACAGTTTTTTTTTATACATATATATTGAATACTATTTTATGGTTTGGTTTTTCAGAAACAATGTATGTTAATGATGATTGTTGTAATAAAAGATGCGAAACCTAAGATTATAGTGGATATTGGCTTTGTTTGCAGGAACGACCAAGAATGAGATGATTTTTCATCGTGGTTGGTTGGTTCTCGCTCTTTTGGAGAAAGTCTCACATGGCTCAAAGAAACTGGGTGACAGTTTCTATATGCTTCAAGAAAACTTCATGAGACATCTATTTAAAGAATGAGCTTCTTCATCTTCTTCATCAGACATCAGTTATGAATGTACTACAAATTTGTTATTGTTTGCGTTTGTATCCCATTACTTTCACTTCCTTTGATGATAGTGTGTTCGTAAAAGTTGTAGAATTGAGCGAGCTCGTTTTCATGGATTTTTCCATTTTTGATTTCAAATTGTGTATATCAAAGAGAACTTGTGTTGAATATTATGCATGTTCAATTTTACGATAATCAAATCCTTACATGGTACTAAATTGATTATTAACATGGTGAATTTTTATCGATTAAAATTTGTTTTTGCTGAAAATTTTGTAAATTTAAATTTTACATTAAATAGAAGTAAAAAATATTGAGTATCTTATCTGAATGAAAAAATCATAAATTTATTGAATTAAAATTTTAGGTTGAAAATAGTATAAATCCTTTATTTAGATTTGAAGGAAGTTTTATTAGTGTTGTTTCTCCTGAATAAACTTCCTTATGAAAATATTTATGGTATCATTCATTGTATTGAAGATATTAAAGCAAACATATTTATCTTTAAATAAAAAAGAAATAAACTGTTTATTCAAAGCTTAATTCATTTGTTAATAGCTAAATATGTCCTCTCATCACTACTTCTTATCATCCGCAAATACCTTAATATTTAGGATTGACAATGGGTTGGATGGGACAACACCTTTGTTTGTACCACATTTTTTTTAATGTTTTAATGTCAAATAGTTAATTTTTATAAAATAAAAAATTTAAACAAAGAAAATATATAATATTATCAAATATTTAATATAAAAAAATTATTATCGCTTGTTTAATATAAAATATTTAGAAAAAAAATTAGAATTTAGAAATTTATAAATATTTTTTAAGAAATTATAAAAAAAATCAAATATTCAAATTAAAAAATATTTTAAATATTTTTTTATTTTCATTCTTTAAATTTTAATAAAATATCTTTTCTCATTCTTTAATAAAAATTATAATACACCACATTACAAAGAATAAAGATTAAACTAATAATAATTAAAATTTAACAAAAATCTTTCATATTTTGAACTTAAATATATGTTGGATGGTGATAAATAAGATTAATGACAATCACATTAAATTATTATATTATAGTTAATGAAAATTTTGTATATAATTTGAGAAAATTAGTGTATGAAAATGCACTAATTTTTTTAAATATATATATATATATATATATATATATATATATATATATATATATATATATATATTAAGACTTTGTATAAAATGAAAGTTATTAATTTTGTAACTGAAACAACATAAGATAATTTCTTATTTAAAATATCATGTCATAAAAGAATTGTTATGCTCTACCAATATTTACTTTTCATATTGTTTTAAATTATTTTCTTTGATAATATCTTTGTGTAGACAAGTATGGTGATAAATAAAAGCTTCTACATGACATTAAGCATACAATTTACCAAATTAAAATTGATAAAATACGAAAAACATTGTGAAACATAAGTGATGAAAACATTTAATTAAGTGTCCGTGAATCTCCTTCCAATATAATTTTATTATATCCAACGGCTGAATTTGTTGATTCCACAATCACTTTATCGGTGGTGTTATTGTCCAATTGGAAGAGCTCAGAGAAGCCGCAGACATGAAGAAGTATCATTGGAGACACACCTCACCTCGTACCTCAGCAAACCGCAGACATGCATAATTTATCATTCTTTATCTGCTTTAAATTAATGATCATCTGATTTTAGTATTTAACTATATAAAAAGAATATAATATCACAAGATGAAATATTCCCGCTCAAGATAATTTGATCATTCACGAAAAACAAACTCAAATAATCTTCGTTTCATAAGTTAGTACCTTTAAATGATTACGTGTTATTCTCCAAGAACATGAGAAAAATAATGAACGAGGATATATAAGCTCACAAAATATAATAAATACTCTTATGTACTTAACATAAACATTGACTATAAACTACGTTAATTCATCAAATTTGTTGGAGTATTATTTGAAGATCAAATTAATATTACATTCATAACTGAAATCACACTTTCATACTTTTTCTTCTTCTTACATCATATAAATGTAGCATTGTATTGAGAGGTTAAGATCACACGTGTATTTACAAACCATCAATAAATGTTTCTCTTATTCTCCTTTAATCCTTTCCATCATACAGCTATCAGCAATTTTGTTTGAATTAACATTTCATCCTAAAGATAAAAATGCTGATTCTATAATATTCTCAACATAAATCCTTTAAACAAAAATATATGCGTTGTGAGTCCCCATGGAGCTTTTCCAACTCCATATATTCATAAATGAACAATTCCTTTCTGCACTCTGACACTTAACATGCTCATGTCATTGTTCTCTTTCTAAATTTCCATCTGAAGTTGGAGAGCTCCAAATATTGGAGAAATCAGTCAAAGAAAAGGAAAAATGTCACACTGCCAACTTTGTCAGCAAAATTCTTCCCTTTCTTAACTAATGTCCCACATCGTGATGCTGTCATTCACAAAAAAAAAAAAGCTTTCTGTTAGAAAAAGGAATTAATTTGAAGGCAAAGATTATCCATCAGTAATTCATATATGTTAAGTTTCATATGTTTTAAGAAGATAATCTCCATTTATATGATTTTTTTTGAGATAAAAAATTGTAAAATATATGTATCACAAAAAAATGCAAACAGTTTTTTTTAATATGAATATAACTAAATAAAACATAGCAATGAAAATTAATTAATCAAATATGCATATATAAACACTACCTTTGGTATACTTCCTTGATTTGATTATGAGAAAATCTCATCTCTCTTTCTAAAGTTTATATCTTTGTCTTCCTCGTCTTCATCATTGTGCATGCTGGTCGCCATTTCTTTAATCTCTAAATATTCAGAGAACACTAAAACTATTCTTTTGTTATTGATTCAAATTCGATAACTTTGATGACAAACTCTATAAATCTCCGCTTTATATAGATGAAAAAAAAATAGAAGATGAATAGGTTATTGGAAGAGGATTAATATTAATTTTTATAGTAATTTTCGTAAAAGCATTTAAAATAAGAAAAATAATTAATGTATTGAATTAATTAATAAATAATGTCATTAATGTAATAAATTAATGCATACGTTATATTAGTTATGTCATATCATTAAATGTAAAATTAAATATGTTCTTTTTACATGAAATTGAATCTGTATATGTATGAAATTTTGATATATTTTAGTCTCTAAACTTTAAAAATGAATGGATTTATTTATTTTAACCCAATTACGTTAATTTCTTTTAACATGTTAAAATTTTTCATGTTAGTATTTGAATTGTTTACACTATTTGACACGTTTCTGCTTCATTAACAGTTGGAAAATGTGTTTAACATGTCAACAAAATTTACCATAATTAAGTTTAAATGATTATATTTATTCATTTTTTAAGTTTGGGGACAAAAATGTACCAAAGGTTCGGAAATGGACAAATTTCAATTTTACATCAATGTTCAAGGACTAGAAATATATTTAACCATTAAATATAATGCACCAAATTAATTTATATATTAATGTAACATAAATAAAATTTATTTTGTTGTGCAAATATATTCATGTATGGATTAGTTTAGTGCATTATATAAATAATTGACATTATTATGCTTTTATTTTAGTTTATTTTTATGTTTAATTGTTATTTTATTTTTGGATTTTATTTTATATTTCAAGTTTTATTCAATAAAAGTGAAAAAGATAAATTGTTTGATTTATATTTTGCAAATGAGTGGAAATCTCATATATTTGAGAAGATTATGAACATAATGAGTGAAATATTGACTAATAAAAAAATTAGCAACAATATCAATTATCCACTATGTTGGTTACTCAATTATAACTCAGCATAATTGAAAGATAACTTGTGAATATGGAGTTCCCAAAGAATAAAAAGATAAATCCAAGATGAAATTCCAGTACAAAATCAAGTACAATGTTGAAGGCCCAATTCAGTTTCATGTCATTCACCTAGTGAATCATGCCTAATTCGCCCAGCTAGTTAGTTCATCCAGCGGGCTGTGCGTTTCAGAAAATCTATAAATTGAGGACCTAACTAAGGTCAAAATAGACTTGGAGAGAAAGAATTTTGATTTTTATATAGTTGAAGGTAGAAGGACATTCTGAAGGCTAGAGGCATTCAATTCCATCATTAGTCTAGTGTTTTGTATGTTTAGGAGTAGCTAACTCCCTCATTCACGAGAGTTGGGAATAATGTGTTCTTAATTATTTGTGAATTCTTCATTCAATATAATTTTTTTTCATAATTAATCTCTTATGTTTTATTCTTGTTTTAATTGCATAGTCTATGAATTTTGCACATACTTGTCCAAAAGGTAGTTTGGAACCCAGATTATGATCTTTAACTGTATATTCTAGATATGATGCATATGTAGGAGTACCACCTGATCCAAAAGATAATTTCGGAAACCTGAGTAGGATAAAATAGTTATTGATTTCACATGCTAGACATAGATGTGGTCATTGGTCATTCTTAACATCAACATATTGGTCATTAATGCGAAATCAGTTTGCTAGACATAGAGTTTTTATTATTCAAGTTTAAGCTTGTTTGTTACAAAATCGATGTGAACTACAAAAGATGTAAGTGTGAAAGATGGAAATAAAAATATATTGTTTGTTGTTTTTACTTTGAATGGAATCGTGAAACCCAAACCTAGTGAAGTTTTCAATGTTGCTTAGTATATTGGCCAAGGTTATCTTGTCCTTGGCCTCCCGTACATTAGCCCTCCCAAGGGCTCGATGTCTTCTAATTGAGAGCCTATGATGAAAGAAAAAAGTAGTTATATTGGTATCTTGGACCTTATTGGGTCATGGAGGTATACCCCCCCCCCTTCCCTCCCCTACCCCCTCACCCCCGCCCGACTCAAGGACTCAGAAAGGATGAAAAGACTAAAGGTGTGACAACATGGTAAACAATAAGCATAGGTTGTAATTGATGTGACTGACTTACTTTATTGGGAAGTGCAAGAGGTCCTTGGAGAATAGTAGTTAGAATTGAATGGATTTGATTACAGGGGGCATGGGTTGCTGTTAAGTATCCCCCAAGGTTCTATAAATAAATATGTTTGTTCTATTTGTGGGGCGACCACAATACTTATTCTAAAAGTAAAAGAGTCCTTGCTTGCTTCTGTTTCTATTTCAAGTATCGCCATGTCATATTCTAATTCTAGTGTTTTGGCCTATAGAGCTCTTTTAAAGTAATTAGGTTGCCTTCGACTGAGTTATATAGTGGTGACAAAGCTTCGTTGGACGAGGAGACTAAGGTGGATGATAAGTACCTAATTTGAGTGAAAATTTATATGATTTTTAGCACTTATCTAGTTTTGATTATTGGTATTTTTATGTCAAATACCCTTAATTAGCTTGTTTTGCAAATCAGAGCACCACACAAAGAGAATTGGGAAAAAAATAAGAAGAATTGAAAGAAAACAATGTAAAAACTAGGCTAATTTGTGTCGATGTGACAAAGTGGCAGAAACGGTGTTGAGCCACAAAAAGCAAACCCTTATGAAGTGGAAACTTCAAGCACCAAACTTGTAGCTGAGCCATGAAGACTCATTCCTAAAGAAGTTACCTTAGAATTTGGGCATCATAGTTGAGCCTAAGCCACAAAGCAAACCCACATGGAACGAAAACCCTGCTACTAAGCCACAATTGTGCAGTAGAGCACCACCTTGGACAATTTATAAAAACAAAGTTGCACGTCTGCTTTAGAAATGTTTTAAGAGATCTTTTGTTAGAGCCTTTTGGCACACTTTTTTCGAGAGAATCTTAGGCTAGTCCATGAGTTTTATAAAGCTTCATCTCAGTTCTTATTGTATATCAATAGAGAGCATAGGAAAGTTATGGCTAGTCCAAGTTTTGTATTGTTCATAACCATCATGAAGAGCTAAACTCTCTTGTGTTGAGATCTGATGTAATCCTTTTGGAGTCTCTTGTACTAGTACTATTTTATTATTCAACTATGTTTTTATTTACATGTTTGTGAATTAGTTTGTGCTTTTTGTTGAATAAACTGATCATTCATCTTATTTCACAGGCTTGGGATTGAGTAGAAAATGGCTTCAACTTATAGTCCAACTAATTCTCCTCTTGTTGTTAGATGCTAGGAATAGATATAAGGCTCTATCTAGTTATACAGTCATGCACTTAAAGCAAGTGATTCATTCAAATAGTCACTAAGAATCATGCGAGAGTTTGATGATCTTAGGCTTTAGATGATAGGAATGGATCTAGAGTTACATTTAAAGAGCACTCCCAAGACATGAATAATTGCATCTAAATAAGTAAAAATTGGATTAGTACAAGAGAGGGTTAAAGGGTAAAATTTGATCTCGACGCGTCTTTATTGTATTAAAATCAACTCTTTTATTTGGAATTTGCTTTACTTTATTTTACACCAACCAAACATTGTTTTATTTAAAATCAAACACATTATAAACATTGTGTATTATTCCAAATCCCTGTGTATACGATATTTGTTGTACTACATCTACCAAGTATCTTTTGGCTAGTAAATTGATTGCATTAGAGCAACAACAGTGGACCTTCCTCTCCGCGAGGGTGTGTTAGCAAGAAACGACAAGTGCATCGATTGAAAAAGATAAATATTGTTCTCTCCCGAGGGATTTATGCAAAACACGACACTCTTGCAATCCATAAATCAAATAGACAATGAAGTTCACAAAAAACACAAAGTAACTTTTTTTGTATTTTTATCAAACAATTTATGTGCAACAAGAAATTAACATATAGTATTTACAATTTTAAGGATTAGATTTCACCCACTTCATTCTCATTCATTTACAAATATCTCAATTCCAATTTCATGTCAAAATCAACTCACAAGTTTACACAAAATCTTATTCCTAGTGACTTTGAGCCTATGATAACTCATCAAAGTCTAATCCCTTGGATCAAAAAGAAGTGAGATCATGCATTAAGTTTAAGAGTCTTAAGATTACTAATGAATCAAGTTCTATATCTAGTTATAATCTCCTTTAGGTATTCAACTCAAGTTTTAGGTTCAAATGACATTTTCCAACACCTCAAGAATCAACGATCAAGAATGGGTGATCAAGCCACAATAAGCATTAAGCAAATAAATCAAATACTAACAAAGAAATGAAAAAGTATATGTATTAACATAAAAAATACACTAGAAATTTGTTTATTAAATTTAATCTCAATAAATATGTTAGCTCTCCATGGTGTAGAACCTAAGGCTTAGAAAAGGAAGAGATATGGAAAAATGGCAACCAGAGAGAAGATGCAAGCTTTTTCCCAAGGTTCTTAGTACCTGCTCCACGCTCCAATTAGGCCTCTCATTCGCGTCTTCATCTCTTAAGCGCAGCTCATCTTCCTCTTTAGCCCTAAATAGTGAAACCACCATGGATGAAAAAGGAGATCCAAAGAGGAGAAGGAGACATCCTAGCACCCTAATAGCCTCCAAAGGCTTCTCCAAACACCCTAGGTGAAGTCTATCTCGCAAAAACTGAGGAATGAATCAAACATGATTAATACCCTATATTGACATGCTAGCGACACCATTTTAGTATCGTTGGGTGCCATTAGATAAAATGCGAAAGAGGGGCTATATGTCAAACATGTGCCCAACACCAGCTTAGCATCGCCTAACGCCAAATCTCCAACACTAGGTGACGTCTAGTGATGGCTTTTCAAAAGCAAGTGTGCTCAACACCAAGTTTGGTCATCAAGCACCTAGTGCCCTAAGTGTGTCGCCTAGTGTTAGACAGCCCAACAATTGATTTTATTCTCTGACTTGGCACCGCTGGGTGCGATTCTGGTGGCGCTCGACACGAGTATTTTTCTCAAAATCAATCTTTTCTTACCCAATCATGCTTCCTTGAAGTTTAGCTTATTTTCCTCCACCATAATTGATTCCTATTTATTTATTTCAGACACTCAAAAGGATATTAGAGGTAAAAGAAGCACAAAATAACTAAAACATAACAAACAAGATAAACATGGAGATTAAACAAGTTAAAAGTCAAGGAAGACTTGATTTTATTCACAAAATTTAACACACATAAAAGGTAGGCATTAAAGTTATCAGGGTATTATGATTGGGTTGATGTTAATGTAAGAGAGTACTTTTTTAGGTATAAGTGCTTGTCCTTAGTTCGTAATTTCATCGAAGCTTATCATGTCCCAGATGGAGATACCCTTGATGACATTGTGTCATTAGACCGAGTGGGTCTGGTTGATAATGTGTGTCATGGTAAAGAGGGATACCTTGAGAAGTTTTTCTACATGTATTTGGCTTGAATGACCAACCTTCATGTTCGATTTCCTTTTGATGATCTGATAATGAGGTATTGCAAGTGTTAAATATTCTTCTTATTCAACTTCATCCGAATGGTTGGACTATCTTGCAAGCGTTTTGAGTTATTTGTCATATGCTTCGACTAAAACCCTCTCCTCAAGTATTCTTGAACTATTATAGTACTTGTCCCGAAAAGCCAATGAGTTGGTTTTCTTTATTCGACCATTCCAAGACTTGTCTAAATCCATCATATATGTCAAACTCCATGCAAACTATTGTCAAGTTAAGATTATCATTCATCTTATGAAATCAAAATCATATCATATTAACATGTTTAAACAATATACACAAGATATTACATTTTTGTAAACTATTTATCGACAAAATTTTATTTAAAAAGCAAAATGTAGAACCAAACATGATACCCAACTCAAAAGGAATATGTATTCGTGATTTATGCATCCAAATATTAAGTTGTATTTTGTGTCATATTAATCCATGATTTTATGTATTGATAAGTGTCTCCATGACATCAAATTGCATAACAAATTAGACACTTATCTTAGGTTAAAAAGTTGTTTTCTCAAAGAAACATGCCTTCTTTTATCAAAATATCATGCTTCCAACTTTTTGGACTGATAGATTAGGAATCTTAATAACATGTCACTGTTTTGCAGGAAAACATAGAAAAAAGGGATCATCTTACTAAGCCACGCCAACTCAGCTCAGCCACAACAATTGAAAAAATAGGACATAGTCAAAAGTTCTTCTGTTGAGCTAGACGAATGTTGCTATGCCACACACTTGAGAGTGGACTAGTGATGGGAAGAAATCAATGAATTCAATAACAGAAGTATCTCAACATTGAGCCAGATTTTGGGCTGAGCACAAACAGAAAAGATTCAGCACATGAAGCGTATGTGGTTGAGCTTAGGAAAACTGGCTGAGCATCGTTCGTACCAGGCTATAAAATAATGTCCCCTCCCCTTGCTGGAGGCAATAAGATCTGTAGACAATAGGGCGAGGAAATATGTTTCTCATAGACCAAAAGTATGAAGTAATTACCTACGAGCTTATTAACATACGAATTTTGTTATGTGGGTAGTCTGTGGGTAATTTTTACCCACGGATTTTTTTCGTTAGTTACAAATTTTGGTTGTTGATAAATCCAATTTTTTTGTAGTGAAAGCATTGCACTTTCAACCACAGAAACAAAGTACATGGCTATTTCGGAAGCATGTATGGAAATGATTTGGTTGAAGAATTTCATGAGGAGTTGGGCAAGAAGAAATGCCACATTGCTCTCTATTCTGGTAGTTAGATTATCGTTCATCTTGTTAAAATCCTGTGTTCCATGCAAACGCAAAGCATGTCCAGTTGAGATACCACTTCAATAAAGGGTTAATCAGTGATGGTACTTTGTTCTTGGAGAAGATCCCTGGGATAGAGAATTCTACAAATATGTTAACCAAGGTTGTTACTATTGAAAAGTTGAAGCTTTGCATAGCTTCAACTAGTCTTCATGGTTAATTGTTGAGAAGGCTTCACATTAGTTTGCTATTATAAGTTTTGTGGCTTATTAGATTTACTTTTGAGTGTAGTTGATGTGTTCAACCTCCAAATGAGAGATTGTTCAGCATGTGGAGTCTAAAGGGTTTATTGGACCTGTCCCATTTACTTCTTCTATTTTATAAATACTCATGTAATTGTAAACCTAGTTAATCAATCTAAAATACCATCTAGTGCAATTGTGAATGTAGGTCATTTTAAATTGAACCACATGAATCATTTGTGTTCACTAGTGCATAAAAGTCTTTTTATACCTGCTAAAAAGGCCTTTTTATACCAGTTATGGAACTAGTATAGAAGCAAAGGTATAGAAAGCATTGAATTTTTATGCCGATTCCAAAACCAGTATAGAAAATATCACTTTTACGATTAAAGGCACAACCGATATAGAAAGTGCAATGTTCATCTCTATATCTGCTTTGGAGTTTGTCCAAATTGTTTGTCTTCACCCATTTGTACCCACGTTAATCATCTTCCTAAATAGATTATAATGTTCCCCTTTTCTACAACATCCTCGAGTTCTAATTGTTATGACAAAGGGAAAAAATTATGAAGTTGAAGAGTCTTTCAGGACACACAATAACATAGTTTGTTAGAACTCTTATATGCTCACATGGCCCGCGATTCTTATACCACTACAATGAAGACCATGAAATCCAAATACAGCTATAGATCTAGATCATAATTTCAGGTTTCAAATTCAAGCCCACTAAATCAAGACCAAACATCCCTAAACAACATTAACATACAAAGCCAGGATCTCTCCACCAAATTTAGTGCTCTTGAAGCAAAATATTCGAATTTAGTGAACAAAGTATTACCGACAAAAAGCTTAACATATTCAGGTAGGTAGAGCAGTTCCAACGGCACACAAAGTAGATCCAACAACACTATAATGAAACTTAATAGATCTAGAAGTATTGGCGACCCTATGCCCTGTCAATGGTCAAGGGAGTTGAGGTGCAAGCAAAGGAGACCTAGATGCGCTTACGATAACAAGTGTGAAGGAGAAATGACAAGTGGAAGACTCAGGATGGTTATTATTGATGGAACCGTAGTTTGGTAAGGTTGGCGGTGGACGCTTGAGGTTGTACTGGTCGGCATTAAGATAGATTAATAAAGTCTTAAGGTGCAAAGCTCGCAATGTCATGACGAAGCCTCGATGGTTGACACCACCACTGGTTGAGCCTCAGTGTTAGAAGAAGAATAAGAACTCACACTAATTGAGCCTCTGCCACAAGGATTTTGAAATTTAGGGGGTTTTAGTGTAGGTTTGTGTTTACAAATTAAACAAAATATAAGAAAATATTTCCTATGTCGATTGTAACTATTACAAAAATGTCATCGCATCCGCTTTCTATATCGGTTCTGACTAGAATCGGTGTAGAAAGTTTTCTTCTTACAAAAATGTCACCTACTCCCACTTTCTACACTTGTTATAAATAAAACCAGTGTAAAAAGTGTTATCTTATTTATAGTTATGCCACTACGTCACTTTTTATATATGGTGGATTATAATCGGTATAAAAAGTCGTTATAAAAAGTATTTTTTGGAAAAATGGTTCTCGTTATTGTGCTTTTGTATTGTAATTGCTCGTGTTTGTGTGTGTTTGCGATCCCAAACAAAAATGACTAACATGAAAAGTTATAACGTAGACATGGATAATGCATCTAAAATTTAAATAATAATAACAACACATTTTGTATTATTCATTAGAGAATACATTAATGGAAATATCATTATCATTCCAGAAACAAAATCATATTATTGATAAGAATATCAAGTGTAAGGCTAAGTTTTACATTGAGTAAAAATAAGAAAATTAAGTACTATATAAAAAAAAATATTTATAAATTCATTAACTTTTGGTTTTGAGTTGAGAATGATGTTAATTCCTTATATAAGTTGGACTTAGTTTACATTTTTTTTATTCACTACTTAAATAATCTTCCCTCAAAAAGATCCAAGTGCGATATCTTGATTCCTTTTGACGATATACTTAGACCGTTGTGAAGGAAACGCAAACAATGATGTCATCACCACACCACCGATATCACCAACGAAACAAATGGCATGAGTTAAGAAGATGTTGTAGTTCTAAATCAAACCCTTTTTTTGAAGGGATTGAAACAAACACCGACAACGTGCGTTCCATTTTCATAATTCATGCACGAGCTTCCTGTAAACGAATTTTTTTGTTTTTAGTTTAATAACCAAATACAAACTATTAAACAAAAAATGAAAAAACATATATGTATAAGAATTACAAAAATATGGATCTAATTAATAAAAAGCCATAATACCTTTGGTATTTCCTTGATTTGATTTTGAGATCAATCTCATGATATTGTTAGAAAAATATATGTCTGTGTTTTCCTCGTCTTCATCATTGCCCATGTTGCTGGCCATTTGTCGTAACTAAATATTCAGAGATATATAGAAATGTGTCGTTCAAATTTGGATGACTTAGGTTGAAAAAACAGTATGAATATCCTTCTTATATAGTTTGGAAAGAGGAAATGAATGGTAAATGAAAAAGGATTAACATTAATTAATTTTTTAAAAGTTTTCTATTTTAATTGAGTATTTAAATATATTTAAGATAAGAAAATTAATTAAAGCGTTAATTTAGCAATTAAATAATGTCATTCATGCTATATAATTATATTATTTATGTTATATTATTAAATATATTGCAAGAAATTAATACATTACATTAATATATTAATGAAACATAAATAACCATAATTTATATATTTAATTATTTGCTTGATATATTAATATATACATTAATTGAATGCATTACATAATTAATATTATAAAATTTTACCTGCATACATTAATATATTAATGTAATAATACCATAACTCGTGTATTTATTATTTTTGAAATATATTTAATATATGCATTAATTTAATGTGTTATATTTAATATATGCATTAATAATTTACAAATTATATTTCTATGCTCATTTTGCTTAAATTTTTTTCTTGTAATTTGATATTTTCACAAAATTTATCATCAAATTAAAAATTTTAATATAACATATTATTTTATTTTTATTTAAGAAGGTTTAAAATTATAAAAAGTGTAAAAATAAAGAGAAAAACACAATAAAAAGGAAGGGAATTGATTGAAGAGTGTTTTTTAAAAAATTCAAATTTACTTACAATTGTTATTAACATAAGTAATGAAGTGGTCAATAATTACCAAAAACAAAAAAAATGAAGATAATAAGCTAAAATAAAATATAAGAAACAAAGATTTTTACACTGATTTATTTTTTTTCCAAATCTACATCTAGTTAATCTTGAAAATGTCTGACTATAATAAAACACTTATTCAAGACCAAATAACAATAACTACTTCTTAATACTCCTTTAAGAATTTTTAAGAAGATTTAAAAGGTAATATAAACACTCAATTACTTATTTTTCACACCAACCATATTAGTCCACAAAAATTACATACTCAAATTATTACAATAAAAAGAACAAAGAATTGTATCACCCGCATCTAGCCAACAAAAAGTGGGGCTGGCCCCATAAGAAATGCAAGCCAATTGCTATATCATGTCCCGCGTAACATATTTCTTGTGGGTTTGTGGATAGGCTCATGATTTGTATAAGAAATTATTCGTTTTGTAATTTTTTCTTCAATAAAATATTAAGGTGCAAGATTTTAATAACTTTTATTTTTATTTAATTATATTAGTAGAACTAATAAATTATATAGGTTTATTTTTTTAAAAAAAGTAATATTTAATTTCTAATTTTAAGACAGTTGAAAATAAAAGTGGCTCTGGATTTGACTAAAACAAGAGAAGAATCGTGATTGAGGGGGCTACTTTTGGATGAATTGGAAGTAATTTATTTTTGGATGGATTAAAGAAGAAATATGAATGAGCAAGTTGATTAGAAGAAACACACACAATGTGTACTGAATTTTCAGAATTTAAGTCAACGTGGACTGTGCAGACCAACTATGGGTCAACCATGTGTAGGCTACGAATTATGCGGGATGAGCTTAAGTGGGCCGGCAGGCTAAAATACTTAGCTCGCCATGCACTTTGTATTGTGGGCCAGCATTAGGGATAACGGGGAGGGTAAGGGATGGGTAATAGCTTCATCGTATCTTACCCGTTGGATAAATATTTGTCCCGTACCCGTACCCATATCCATGCAGGTATCTGTTATGTAGGTACCCGCATATTTTTTTAACATCTATGGATATCCACGGGTAAGGTATTTATAAAAGGAAAATTTTAATATTTAACAACAAATTTTAACTATGAATTCAAATAAAAATACAATGCATAACATTTATAAATTTCAAATAAAGTGCAAATAAATCATTTAAATAGTATTGAATGATAGTTTACAAATAAATGGAGATCTTTTAAAACTAATTGATAAAAAATAACTCATTCAAAATAAATGTGTTAATATTTTAATCATATTTAATTTTTTTTTAATTTAAATTAAAGTATAGAGTGTACGAGTATCCACGAGTATGGATACTATGATACCCATGCAGATATAAAAAATACTCGTACTCGTTAGCCACGGGTATCCATTTTCAATATCCACTTCCTACCATTTATGGGTTTTATCCGCGGATACCCGCGGATACGAATTTTTTTGATATCCCTAGTTAGCATGCATGGTTTGCCCCACATTGTCATCCCTAAAAATTAGTTATAGGGAACTTCCTTTTTAAAAGAGTTTTAATGTTACAAACTAATTAGAGTTATCAAAGTGGGTCAAAACCCGTGGGCCAACTCGATCCGCCACGGGTGATTGGTTTGAATTTTTTTTACAAATTGTATTATGAGTTAATTTTTTATCTGGCCCACCAAGAACCCAGCTCACCTGGGTTGAACCCCTGGTGAGTCAGGTTGGCTCACCAATCCACCTGTAGATAAAGGGTCACTCAATATTTTTGTATTTGGGTTGGGTTTGACTATTTTTTCTTAGCCAACATATTGGATTGACAAATACAAACCTAATATTATTTTGGATTGTATTGAAGTTTATTTAGATTTTAATTACAATTATGTTGGACCGTTGTTAATCAGTCCAGGTGGCCTATTTTTACAACTCTATAAATAGTATAGCCAATTATATTAACCTTATGCATGACCTAACTCGATTCAATGAACACCCTTACATTTCACAATAAAGATGTACTTACATTTCACAATAAAGATGTGATTATTTTCATATTAGATATTTAGTGTGCACTAAAATAATATAAGAAAAGAGAACTGAAAGAGTATTTTAAGAAGTAAAGTTTTGTAACATTAATTATATTAATTATATTGTCTTAAATTAATGCATAAATTAATATATTACAGAAATAATTAAATACATATATTATGGTTATTTATGTTAAATTAAGATATTAATGTGTGTATTAATGATATAATAAATACATTAATATATTCCATAAATGACATTATTTAATAGTTAAATACAAACATTAATTAATTTTCATATTTAGATATATTTAAATAATATGTTAAATATGTTTTTAGTTCACGAATTTCAATGTGAAATTAGAATTTTTCTTTGTCCAAATCTTTGATACATTTTGGTTATCTTTAAAAATGAATAAATATAATCTTCTTAACTCAATTATGAATTTAATGTTATTTTAACATACAAATATTAGTTGTTAATATTTTGTAAGTGGGTGAAATTGAATCCAAAACCTCCCTAACCGTTCTAGCCAACCTTATAACTTTCAATTGTTAATGAAAGAGTTAAATCACAGTCTCTCACGGCCTCCCTTCCAATTTTACCACCAAGTCATATTATAACTCCAAAAAATTTAACTTAATTGGATTAAAAGAATCATATACATTCATTTTTAAAGTTTAGGAACAAAGTTTTAAATAAAGACTAATTCGAATTTCATATTAAAAATTAGAACTAAAGACACATTTAATCCTTAAATAATAAAAAAGGAAGAAATAAAAGTACTAAAAAAATAATTAATGTTAATCCTTCTCACAAAGCTACTCATCTCTTCTTCTCCATCTATATAAAGCGGATATTCAGAGAGTTTTCTCAACCAAGTGATCAAAATTTCACCAACCACAAAAGAAATATTTCTAGGTATATATGAATATTTAGAGTTTGGGCAAATGGCCAACAATATAAGTAAAGATGAAGACGACGAAAATGCAAACATGAACTATTCAAATAGGATCTCAAAATCAAATTAGGGAAGTACCAAAGGTATTATATAGTCTCTTGATTAATTGGATTCATAGCTTTTGTTAGTTTTTACATATATTCATTTTCTTCATCTTTTTATTTAGTTTATATTCGGTTATTAAACTCAAAAACATTTTCGTGTTCAGAAAACTGCAGTTTTTTGTGATACATATATATTGAATACTGTATTATGGTTTGGTTTTTCAGAAACAATGTATGTTAATGATGATATTGTTGTAAAATAAAAGATGTGAAACCTAAGATTTTGGTGGATATTGGCTTTTTTGTAGGAACGACCAACAATGAGATGATCTTTCATCATCGTTGGTTGATTCTTGCCGTTTTGGAGAAAGTCTCACATGGCTCAAAGAAACTGGGTGACAGTTTTTATATGCTTAAGGAAAACTTCATCAGACATTTGTTTAAAGAATGAGCTTCTTCATCTTCTTCATCTTCTTCATCAAACATCACTTATGAATGTAATACAAAATTGTTATTGTTTGCGTTTGTATCTCATTATTACTTTCACTCCCTTCTGTGACAGTGTGTTTGTGAAAGGCATAGGATAGTGAGCGACCTTGTTTTCATGGAATTTTCCATTTTTAATTTCAAATTGTAAATATCAAAGAGAATTTGTGCTGAATATTATGCATGTTGAATTTTACGAGAATTAAATCTTACATGGTACTAAATCGATTATTAATATGATGAATCTTTATCAACTGAACTTTGTTTTTGTTGAAAATTTAAGTGTAAATTTAAGTTTTACATTAAATAAAAATAAAAATATTGAATGTTAATATGAATAAAAAAACTCATAAATTGATTGTTCTAAGATTTTTAGTTGAAACTAATGTAAATTTTTACGTAGATAATTGGACAAAAGTCTAATTAATATTGTGTCTCCTTAATAAATTCCCTTATGGGAAGATACACCAGTAACATTCATTGTATTGGAGTTATTAAAAAAACATATTTATCTTTAAATAAAAAAGAAATAAACTTTTTATTCAAAGGTCAATTCAATATTTGTTAATAGTTAAAGATGTCCTCATCTCCCTTAAATAGTTAACTTTTATAAAATAAAAAATTGCAATAAATAAAACTTATTATATTATCAAATATTTAATATAAAAATATGTATTATAGTTTGTTCAATATAAAATATTTAAAAAGAAATTATAATGGTACACATTTTAAATTAGAGTACTAACTAAAAGAGGTAATGAGAACCAAAACTTTTAAAAATTTTGCAAACATTAAGGAAACAACGTTGATAAAATTAAGAAATATTTTTTAAAAATTATAAAAAAGAAGTCAAATATTCAAATTATTTTTTTTAAATGTTTCTTTACTTTCATTCTTTAAATTTTAATAAAATCTCTTTTCTCATTCACTAATAAAAATTATAATACACCACTTTACAAAGAACAAAGATTAAACTAATAATAGTTAAAATTTAGCATAAATCTTTTACAATTTGAAATATATGTTCGATGGTTGGGTTAAATATGTTTTTGATCGTTCAACTTTTAATGAAAATCGGAATTAGTCCCTCTTGGAAACCTTGAACCAACTTAGTCCCTCATCTTTAGAAATGTGTGGATTTAGTCCTGTAAACCAATTTTTTTTTAAGTTTATGTAATGTTTCAAATGCGTTTGTCGACTAACATTAAGGTGAAAGTATGTCAAACAATGTAAACAAACTAAAATACTATAATGAGATGTGTTTGAAATGTCAAATAAACTTAATAAAATTTACTTAAAAGGACTAAATCTACACATTTACAAAATTGAGAGACTAAATTGGTTTAATGTTACTATTAATTTTCACTGATAGTTAAAGCATACAAAACATATTTAACCCTGATAAATAATTAATGACAATCACATTCAATTATTATATTATAGTTAATGATTTTTTTTATACAATTACAATGAAAAAAATTAGTATATGATAATGAGTTAGAAAATAAAAAATAATTATATAAAATATATCAAAATAATATTTTACATGATAAAAATACACAATAAATAAAAATATTAAAAAAATTTAAATGTGTCTTAAAAATAATAAAATATTTTGAAATAGTTTCCTATATTATTATATATATATATATATATATATATATATATATATAAAAGTTATTAATTTTGTAATCGAAAAAACATAAGATAATTTCTTATTTAAAATATCATGTCATAAAACAATTGTTGTGCTCTATCAATATCTACTTTTCATATTGTTTTGAATTATTTTTTTTTTATAATATCTTTGTGTAGGTCATAAATAAAAGCTTCTACGTGACATTAACCATACAATTTACCAAATTAAAATTGATAAATACGAAAAACATTGCGAAACATAAGTGATGAAAACATTTAATTAAGTGTCCGTGAATCTCCTTCCAATATAATTTTATTATCGAGAATGATATTTGAACAAAATTTTTGGACTCAATTTTGACATAGATGAGGTGGCACAATAGTTAAGTGTTTTAAATTGATTTTCATTAAAAGGTTTTAACTCTTGCACGTGCAGACACTTTTTGGAGGCAAGAGAAAAAAAACATTGTGTTTTGTAGAAAAAGGACAAAGACATTTTGTTTTGCTAAGAGAAGACAGAGGTGACGAAAACACATCATCGAGAACAAGGGTTTGCGTTGCCACCATCTAAGCCCACGGTCATTTGTGAGTTTCCTTTAATTTTATCTCACAACTTTCTCACACCTTTATCATTTCTGGGTTGGTAACCCAATCATGATTTGTTTATTTCTTTGGCACAGAGAACCCGCAACCGAAACATCGAAATGTTTGGTCTGTGTGAGATTCACCAGAAAAGTTGAAACATTGGGTTTATTTAAGCAAAAAGGTTAAATCTTTGAGTAGTAAGAGTCATTACAAGCAAGGAATGTGGTAAGAGTGATTGCAAGGTTGGGAGAATCAAGTCTTTTTAGTGTTGTTGTTGGAATCCTTCCTTCATCGACGTTCATTATTCGTTGTGTGTTCTGTATGTGGGGAGTAGTGTTGGAATAAGTAGGGAATTTTTCTTAATATTATGAACATCACTAACAGTTTTTTTAATGTAAAAATATGAAACTTAATCCACAGGCAAAAAGTGCTTGAATACTACGATTTATTTGTTAAAAGTTAGTTGGTGCTGAAGTTTGTTGACATTGCCAACCATTTTGAAGTGCAAAATTATGGATGGATTCAATATATGTGAACTAATGCAAAGTGAATGACATTACTGACTTAAAATTTTTTTCTGTAGTCATCTGTATAAGTGCACAAAACTTTATGGTAGATCCCCAGTAATTTTGAAATGGGTCCCCATTTCGACGTCAGGTTTGATGTTAAAGTTGTCATGAAAAGCAAGTTGCAACTTTGTTGTTTGTGTATATTAAGTGCAATGTTAAGTTATGCAGAATTATATGTTGACAGTAACAGACCTTGTGTTTTGTGGACTGATTGAAATATGAATAGACAAGTTTATTTGATGCCTTATTAGATGAAAATGTAAGTCTAAATTTTTTGTGTTTATGATTTTAATAAGAAGAACAATTATGGACATTTAATTATTATCAATATGGAAGTAAAGTTCTTTATATATTACTTGTGATGAATATAAGGTTGTTAAAGGACGTGGTGATGTTGAATAAAACTCCCCAAATAATCTTGCAGTTGTTCCCAAAAACCTTGAAATAGTGGTTGAATAATAAGTCAAATTTTCAACTCTTGACCTAAAAATCCAATATAACTCTCCACTGAATACAACATTACTACCCAGAAACTTCGTAAGATAATGTTGGCACTTTAGTTTAACAACAACAGTAATGAACAAAATATTCTTCAGAACTCCCCACTTTAACCATTTGTACTACCCATTAACATTATAATTCAATTTCTGGAAATTTTAAAAAAAGGTCACCCAAGCACGTAACCCAATTCTGCAACTTTTTTGACATGGAAATGATTTTTAACTACATTTAGGTGAGTTTGAGGATTTTGTGTTCACAATTTACCGTGTCTTTCATTTAAAAATTGCAAAAAATGAACAAAATATTGATCATGACTACCCATTTATTTAATCCATACTCCCTACTTATTTAATGAGTCATTGATGAACCATTTTAAAAAATCACAACCAATAACATAATCCAATATTCTATGTTTTGGTAATTGAAATCATTTTTTAGAAAATCACGGTCACTGTATGGATCATTTTCTGACACCAAATTTTTCACTTCAATGAAATACTGCTAAAAAGTCCAAAATATTTATCATCATTCACCACTTTTTGAGTCAGTAGTCTCCTCTTATGTTATCAGTTATAGATGATTACTTTTACAAAAAATCTAAGTAATGCACATAACCAAAAAGTGAATATTTAGGTAATGGAAATCAATTTGTAGTACATTAAGGTCATTGTGTTTTGTGGGCAATAAACTTTGAACCCCATTTTTGAAGTGGAAATTAGACCATATCTTCAACACCATTCCCCACCTTTTTAGTCAGTACTCCCCACTTATGGATTCAGTTGTTGATGGTTACTTTTATTAAAAAACCCAAGTAATGAAGATAATCGAATATTGAGTGTTTAGATAGTGGAAATCAATTTCTTGTACATTAAGGTCATCATGTTATGTGGACAATAAAGTTTGTATTCCATTTTTAAAGTGAAAATTATTAGACCAAAATATTCGTCACCACTCCCCACTTTTTTAGTCAGTACTCCACACTTATGGATTCAGTTATTGATGGTTACTTTTATAAAAAACCCAATTATAGAAGATAATCGAATATTGAGTATTTAGGTAGTGAAAATCAATTTGCAGTACATTAAGGTTATCAAGTTTGAATTCCATTTTTAAAGTGGAAATTATTAGACCAAAATATCCATCACCATTCCCCACTTTTTTAGTCAGTGCTTCCCATTTATGTTATCAGTTATTGATGATTACTTTTCTAAAAAACCAACATAATGAAGATAACCGAATATTGAGTAATTAGGTTGTGGAAATCAATTTGCAATACATTAAGGTCATCAAGTTTGAAGTCCATTTTTAAAGTGGAAATTATTAGACCAAAATATTCATCACCACTCCTTATTAATCTACTTTATACTCACCACTTATGGAATGATTCATGCATGGTACATTATGTACATAAAAAATTTAGCCAGTACGACAACATTCATTACTGGGTTATTTGGATGGTGGACCTTTTTGAAATTATGCTAATACTGATATTGTTCGTAAGTGGGGAGTATAGAGGTAGTAAGTGAGGAGTTGTGATGACTATTTTGGTCTTCATTACCCAGTTTTTATATAAAAACCAAACTTCATTGTGAACATAATATCCTCACACTAACCTTAACATAGTACAAATTCATTTCTATGACCATGACATTAAATACTGGGTAATGTGGCCACGGGGAATTTTTGAAATTTTCGAGTCAAACTATGTTTGAAAGTGAGGAGTGGAGAACAATTAAGTGAGAAATTATGTTGGATATTTTGGTCATCAATTTTTGTTTCATATTTTGAGTTATTGCAACTGATAATAAAAAAGTATACAATAACTTCTCACTTATTCCAACACTACTCCCCACATACAGAACCCACAATGAATGAATGTCGACGAAGGAAGGATTCCAACAACAACACTCAAAAAACTTTATTCTCCCAACCTTGCAATCACTCTTACCGCATTCTTTACTTATAATGACTCCTATTACCCAAAAAATTAACCTTTTTGCTTAAATAAATCCAATGTTTCAACTTTTCTGGTGAATCTCACACACACCAAACATTTTGATGTTTGGATTGCAGGTTCTCTGTACCAAAGAAATAAACAAATCATGATTGGTTACTAACCCAGAAATAATTAAGGTGTGAGATAAAATTAAAGAAAACTCACAAACAACTGTAGGCGTGGATGACAATAACGGAAATCCTTATTCTCGACTATGTATTTTCGTCACTTGTGTCTTCTAATGAAAATTAATTTAAAAAACTTAACTATTATACTTCATGTATGTCAAAACTGAGTCCCAAAATTTTGTTCCATTATCATTTTCGTTTTATTATATCCCACGGCTGAATTTGTTGATTCCACAATCACTTTATCGTTGGTGTTTTTGTCCAATTGGAAGAACTCTGAGAAGCCGCAGACATGAAGCATCATTGAGGACACACCTCATCTCGTACCTGAGCAAACCCACGATGTCTTTCTCATTTGCAAGGTTAAGGTTTGTATCTCTACCTCTGTTTACTTGCCAAAGTTTCTTTCTTTTTTTGTTAATCCTTAGTCCCAGCCCTTCTTCATTCACATTGCTGATGATGGTGTTGCTCTATTTAACCGCTCCCTCCATATGCATATTGCCCCACTCATTATCGAACTTAAATAGATTTTAGGATCCCATGTGAAGTTGAAGAAGCACTACCCCCACTGCTATTTCTCTTTCTAAACAATTGGAGCTCACAGGAATCATGCCAACCCTTGTTACTTTGAACATCTTCACCACTGTATTTGCCATCTAAGAGGAATGAGTCCTGCCTTTTCTGTGTATGGCAAGATTCTCAAGATGGGTTATCAGCCAAATACCATATTCTTGATTACAATTATGTGGGGTCTCACTCAAAATGGAGAGGTGAAAAAAGCCAGCACTTTCATATGACAGGGTGATAGCTCGAGGATTTCAGATGAGCAACGCTAGTTATGTGATCTTGATGTGAATGGGGTTTGTAAAATGGGAGAAAAGCGAGCTGTCGTGCAGTTTGTGGGAAAGTTTGAAGGGGGGGCGTTGGTTAAATTTGATGTGCTAATGTGCAACAAAACATTGATAGGCTTTGCAAGTATAAAATTGAGACATATGCAAGTAAATTTAATTCTGAAATGGTTTTCAATGGAATATTTTTTGTGATGTCGTCACTTACGATGCACTAGTTGATAGCTTTTGCATTGTGGGTTAGAGGAAGCAATTGGTTTATTAATTAAATGGTAGAGGAAAACATGAAGCCTGATAATCATACCTTCAATACATTGGTTGATGCATTATGTATGAAAGCAAGGGTGAAAGAAGCTAAAAGTGTGTTGGGTACCATGATGAAAAAGGTGTGGAACCAGACATTGTTACATACAGTTTTTTAGTGGATGGTTATTGGTTTGTTAATGATGTGAACTTTGAAAAGTTTGTTTCAACACTATGGCTCGAATATGATAGCTGCGGACATTAGGAGGGGATATAAGGATGGTTTAGTGGTGAAGGTGGAAGGGAGGGTGGGAGAAGGTTGTGGGTTCAACTCCCCCACTGACAAATTGAAGATATAAGATTGGTTTAGTGAGTTTGGAAGGGAGATGTTGTGAGTTCAACATTTCCCACTAACAAATACTAACAAATAACATTGTCAATAAAAAAGAAAAAAGTGTCTTCATGCATAATATTATGATTCATGAGCTTTATATATAGGGGGATTGTTTGGCGAAGCATTGATCTTTAAATCTAGAAATGAAAGACAAAGACCATGGTTGCATCCTAATGCTGCAACTTTTTGATATTATTATCCATGCGCTCCTTGAAAAAAATTAGAATGATAAGTCTGAGAAACTTCTTCATGAAGTGACTGAAAGAGGCTTAATGCAAAAGTAAAACATGTGGAGCTGCATTCATGTTACACATAAAGTTATTTAGTTTTTGATGACAACACAACCTGCTAATATTTATTTCATTTGTTTGTTAAACATCATAGAGAAAATGGATTGTAAATATTTGATGGCTTACTATCACACTGGTTTCCATTAAAAGCCATATATATTTTAAGATTGTTTTGATATTGGTGACTACATAAATATTCTTTTTTTCCTCAGTGTACTTTAGGTTTGATTCATTACTTTCAGGGATTGTTGGAGTCACTTGTAACTGTCTGTGTTTCGAATAACAAATGGCTATGAAACTGACATGATTATTTGAAATGCTTTATTTCTTATGGTCGACTCAAATTTTCTGTTTATTTCGTGATCTTTCTTCTCTTCTTTTCTATAGAAGATTTAAAATACCAGCACATTTTGCTACCATAATCCAAGATGTCTTGATGTGAAGTTGGTATGTTTTCCTTGATGTTTTTTTCTGCTTAATTAATTGGAGCCATTTCAAGATCTCTGTTTTATGATGTCGGTGATTATTCAAGGAACTTTAGTTTCAGTCTCTTGTGTTATGCTTGGTGATGAATTGCTGCACACTGTACTGGAACTATTTTAAAAATTTATTTATGATTCTTTATCATGATGTCAGGAATCTGTTTTAAATTAATGATCATCTGATTTTAGTATTTAACTATATAAAAAGAATATAATTACCAGATGAAAAAATTAAAATTAAATATGAAGAAATGGTTTTTGATTTGATTCGTTGAAGATTTAGATGATATTTCAATGTTAAGTTATTTTGCAGTTGTTTTCATATGATTTTTTTTTTTTCAAACATAAGCTTACTTTTTGTTCTCATTCCATTCCATGATTCTGTCATGTGAAAAAGTGATTTAGCAGGAAACGTTATTTTCCCTGTTGTTTTGTCCTAAATTTTTTATTCTAATCCTTTTCTCAAATAGCAATCCAAGGCACAATGATCCTTAATTTTTGTCTCTTATTGGCTCACAGTTTTTAAGTCTTTAACTCAATCATTTTGTTCAGTTGGTGGCGAATGCTGTTTATGGACTTAGAGGGCTTACAAGACTTAGAAGATAGTCCTCATCTTCTAAGCTAGTTTTTTTAGGTTTAAGCTAGATCTTAAACTCAAATTCTAAGATACATGATGTTTAAGAATTAGTGACTATAATGAAATTTGAATTTCAGTCAAAGCATCCATCTCACACCCTAGGTTCTGCGCCTCATCAGTAAACATGATAAGCTATTAGCATTTGGCAGGTAGCTTTTTCCTTGCTTAATGAGGAGTTGGTAAAAATCAGTACGACCATGTTGTGGACTTTCAGCGATGTGGATAGGTTTTGTTTTCGGGAGTAAAAATAGCTCCAATACAAGTGTATCGTAAATTGAATCATTTGGTATTTGTCTTTGAATTATGTTATGTTGAATATATAGGAGCTTCATGGGTAGTGACATGATATTTACTTATTTATGGTCCAGATTACTGATACATTTCTGCGTGTAGAACTTTGGATAACAGAGATAATTGTTAAGGTAAAGTATGTCCCTTTTAGCATTTAGAATCAGTTACAGTTATGCATGGATAGATGCTTAGATTTTGGAGTACTCTGTTTCATGCATTTAATGAACTTTGGCTAGTTGTGACATTTCAGTGTAGAACTGGTTTTAATTTTCAGAAATCATGAACATTGTTTTAGATACGATGAGTTAGACCTAGTACAAAGAGAAAACAAATTGTCATCTGAAAATAGTTTTCTCATCACACACAAAAATAGTTTGGAGGCTCATTTGCCTAACCGTCCACATTCTCCCTAGTGTCCCCATCCCTTGCGTCATTCTGCAATAGCCTTGAGAAGCGCTATCTTTTTAGTTTTATTAATTTCTTTCTTCTAGCATCACTGTAGCAGGGCTTGAGTAATTAAAGATAATATATAATTGCAGACTCTAGAACCTTAGAAAATACCTCTGTATTATATAGATTGATATCTTTTAAATGTTAGTTCATGCAAGTTGAAAACAGACTGAGCTAAATGGGGTGTACACATTCTGTGACAGAGCATTTTCTTCCTAATCTTATATTTTTCCTGAATTGATTACCAGGTATCTGCAACTTATCTGTTGCTGATGAAGAAAATAATGCTTAAGGATAACAGTATTGAATCCCCCACCCTCTCAATCTCAGTAGAAATACCAGATGTGTAAGAAATTCAAAATTCAAAACCTAATTGAATTCTCCAAAGTGATGCAAGATAAAAATCCTATAATGAAGGTAATAAAATATCATGTTATAGTATACAAGATAGTTTATATGTAAGTTTCCCTGGTTATTCCCAGCTTTGAAATTCAGTTTGGATATTATCAGGTACTTTTTCACGCTTCTAAGATTGGGAAAAATTTATTTCATCTAAATGTTGTATTTCCCAAGTGCTAAAAAAGGTCCACTTTTTAGTGCTCCAAACAACAAAATGTTGAATTTTGTCTTTGGGTATTAACTAAAAAGGGTCTCTAAGTTTATCTCTAACAATTAGGATCGAGTTTTGGACAGGTTGCTGAGTGTAGAAAAAATTAGAGACATGTTGAAGTTGATGAAAGTCAGGTATCAATGGAGTAGCAGTATAGTACAAAAATGATCGTGAACGGAGTTACAGATAGTGCTAATGATAGGATACAGACAAAGTTGTTGATTTAGCCTATTAAGAAACTAGAGCATGGTTTTACATTTTTGTAATTTGAATTATTGTCATTTCATCCTGTTGTTTGATCTTTGTATAGCACTATGGATTGCCTCATATCTACAATTACAAATTAAGTTTATATCTGTAGGTTCTGCTCCTCTGGGTTACCTCATTTTTGTTGGTTAGATGTTAATAAGAACCTATTGCCAATGTTGTTGCATACATGTTAAATGCTTTTGTTTTTGTTTCCCTAGATCTCATGCAATGATACTTGAATACTTTCTTTTCATGCTGGCATCATCTCTGCTTTTCAGACTGCTTTGACCATAATTAGTAAAAGCTTACATATTTACCAAGAAAGTTAAAGAATTTCCATTCCCCACTACTTGACCAAACAATAAAAGGAAGGCAAAAAGATTTGGTTGCATAACTTTTGTCAGTATAACTATTTCTGGCATCAGGGTAATATTTCCAAAAATGTTAGCAGGAATGGTACAACACCAAAACAGCATTCATAATTTGTACTACGTAGAGAATGTCACATGAAATTTCCTAGCAACTCTCACTGAAGCTGGTTTGGTTGGAAATTTAAACTCCTGTGGTTCACATAATTCTGAAAAAGAAAAGAAAAAAGAAGTGGCATACTCTAAACGGTTAAGGATATTTCTGAAACTAAAAGTTGTGGCTTCATTTATGCAGTACAAAGCCATATAATATAGGGAATGTCATTGCTCTGGCCCCATAGTGGAAAGACTTGTTGACAAATAGTTCAAGGTCTGCTAGCTGGCTTGATTCTCTTCTCCATTTGAAGTTTATCCCTAACTATATTCTTGCAGTTAAATTTTCTGTCGTACTTAGGTTCCTTTGTACTTGCATGAATGGTGTAACGTCTTTTCAGAATTAGACTGCATTAATGAGTGATGGATTTAGCAGCCAATACTCATTGTCCTAAATGGGGACAGGGGAAGGGGACCAATTGGTTTCAAGTCACTCTGTAATCCTTCCTTAGTGGCTTTTGTCCCAAAAACCTTTGTTGATGTCTACCTCTTTATCCGACATCCCTTGGGACCCTTGTCTCCTCCTATATTCAATTTTTCAATAAATTACTTTTTTTTTTTCTAATTGGAGTGTCACCTACTTTAAAGCTTAGTGCTAATTTCTTGATAAACTGTTTTGTTTTAAAGATTAATACTAATACCTCTTAACAAGTTCTTTATATACACACTCAATCAAATTCCTAACTATCTGTTATGCATTTTCTTTCTGTAAATTACACATTTTTCTGAATTGGGATGTCACTTACTTTAAGTTTAACATGTTAATCTATCTGAAAACTAACATGTTTGAAAGATTGATATCTTTTAACAAATATTATTTATACATACAACTCTCATAATTCAAGTATCATCTGTTTTAGAATTGCAGACTAATCTTTTGAAGTATTAGTATCTGTTTGGAATATTGATTTTTCTTCTGCTAGATATGCAGAATCTAGTATGGAATATCTGACTACATGTTTAAGAGACATAATTACCTAAAATATTTGACATTACATTAATATTTTTACTTAATTGCTTGTGGTGTGTTATTAGTTAATTTCTTGATGAAAAGGACAGAGTTTTGATGATGAATGTTTTATGCTAGAGAAGATTTATATGCAACACCACACATGGGTTGTAGTGGATGATAAAGCCTGAAATTTCCTTGCCATGAAAATCATGATATTTATTTAGTTAATATTTGAGAGTTGTGCTGAAGTGATTGAAGGACAAGAATACAGCTACGTGTGTCTGAAGGAGTCTAGTGGTAATGGTATCATGTAATTTATCCATTTGTGCGCGTGCCTTCAGGATGAGATCTGCACATACCCATTGTCCTTTTTTACATTTGTTTTTTTGCTGTAAATTGTAAGTACTATACAATTTTGCAAGTTGGTTTCTAATTCATATTTCTATGCTTTTAGTTAGAAAAAGTATATTTTTTATCAAAAATTTAAATATAAGTTTAAGTTTTATATTGAATAAAGATGAGAAATCTGAGGTGGGATTGTTATCAATCTCTTATATGAATTGAGTTGAGGTCTCATTGTTGATGAGTTTTTATTGAATCTTTTTGAAAGACTCATCAATTTTTAATATATATATATATATATATATATATATATATATATAATTATTTTTCATGTGTTGAAAACAAATTTTATATATATAATTAATATCACATTCTGAGACTAATGAATGCCCACCTCTTTTGTTTCAGAGGATCGAATATATGGCACTTTATTATCCATGTGTGACATTAAATTCAACTTTAGGGACCAAATTAATTTTCATTCGATCAAGAAAATACTTTTTTTCCCTCTAATATTGCAGTTTTAATTGAAGGAATATGTATATTTTCTTTTTTAAGAAAACACAACTATCTTTTATCAGTAAATGCTTACCTTTTTTTTCTTTAATATCAATCTTTTAAAAAATTTCTTAGACTCTCTTCCAAATAGGAATGTCAAAAAAAAATCTGTAACTGTGGATATTTGCAGATAAAATCACAACAGATAGGAAATTGATATTGTAAATGAATATTCAAGGGTATGGGTATCATAGTATCCGTATTTGTGGATACCTATTCTAATTTAAAATATGTTGTTAAATATTTATTTTTATTTTTTTGTAAATATTTGCGTGTAATTGTGAATATCTGTGGATATTAAAAAATTATGTAGATACCTGCATAACGGATATCTAATGGATATGGGTATGGATACGAAACGGATATTTATCTAATGGGTAGGGTACGAGGACTCGTACCCTATTTCCCTGACATCCCTACTTTCGGGCATGATACTATTATAATTTCAGTCTTTGCTAACGTATAAACTTTACACTAAGTTGTAGAAAAAATGTCAAACATATTATTCAAAATATTAACATAGAAAGGTACAACTTCAAAGGAAAAAGTCCCATTTCACAATATATTGTTAACTTATTGAAATTGTAAATGAAAACGTCACTTTTACTTTTTTTTTATTTATACATGGAATTTGAGTTTATAAAACACAACTTATTAAAAAAAAATCCGTACTTATAAACTCCTACTTTAGCAAAATAAAAATTAGGAAATTATGTTTACAAACATGAATTAAGATAAAATAGTACAGAAAATTCATGATTAAAAACACGATTCTCTCTTCTTCTTTGTTTTTTTGCATTTAAATTTTTTTAAAAAATTATAAATTCCCATTTCAAAACATAATATTTAAAGCACAACTTAATTTTTTTTAAATGTACTTTCTTTTTCAGTTATACATTTTAAATTTTTAAAAATGCCCAATTTTGTTAAAACCCCCCTAAAAGTAATTCGTACTTGAAAACGAAATAAGTACGATATTGAGCGGCGACACAATATGCAAGACACATTTAACGGCAGTCAGAATTTAACGTCCACCAAACCACGTTTGGTATTGTGACACAAACGGAGGCTTAATAATGAAAACTTTTGTTAGAACGCTTTGCTTTATAGTTTGGAGACATTTTGCCCCACTACCCATAGATTTGCCTACGGAATATTTTCACGACGGAGCTTACTTATGGCATAAATTCTTCATATTTTAAGTGTCGTGTCTTGATTAAGACTCTAATCTGACCCATAAAAAAAAAAATGGCACCACTCTCGTACACACACACATGGAACACCTCTTTTTTCTTGCTTCTTCCATGGAACAATTATTTTGTCTACAATATCTCATCCATGTAATAATGCTCCAATACAATATATGCATATCAATGTCCTTTAGGTTTCATGCACGTAATCAATATGCCACCATCGGATATATTTTATCACTTCTCTTCAACCTCATGTTGCAGCAGTTGGGATGTGATCATCATCATCATCATCATCAAAACATGTTCATATCCATCCATCTATAAATGAACACATCACAATGAGACAATGCAAAATCAACAACATGGTCCCTCTTGTTTCATGAATTTGGTTTCTGACATAACTTCCCAAGGATTTCAGCTAACTATTCTTTTCCTTATTCAACTGTGTCTGGTTACAAAGATTCCCTTTGCTCGCTTTTTGATTTTACTCACCAAAAAGCTCTGGGGGCTACACATTCTATTCTAAAGCACAAGTTCTGTTCTTCTTCCTAATGTGCCACTTCTGAATAACATGCATGATTCATGAACCTCTTCATGCTTTTCATTAAATATAATTTGGTATGATAAACCAGACCCAAGTTCTAGAAACAAAAACCCTTTGTAAAATTTTTAAAGCAGCAAATGATTAAAAAGTAAGGGTGAGGTTAACTACTGATGCAACAAGACATCATGGGTCTGGTGGGCCTCACTTTTGTGTTTTTCTTTTCTTTTTTCAATCCCAATTATTAAATTTCATTGTCTCTTGCCAGACAGCCATTTTCTCAATTGTTGGAGAGAGATGATATCTTGAGCTACATATATATATAAATATATCAAAGAAGTTAAAAGATATGCTGCATAAGATTAAGTAAGAGGGTTTTTCTTTGCACTCTCCAAATTGTGAATTGTTTGAACAACACATTCAAAGTAGAAGAAGCCATGGAAACTTCTCATCCTCTTTCTATTGAAAGTTTCTCTTACAGTTGGTTGGTGAATCTGAAGCCATCCATGGAAAGCCTTGAAGGTTCCCTCAGAGCTTCTCTTGATGCTTCTGATGAAGCTTCTTCCTTCATTGAAATGGATCCAAGAATGCCACCTTCAAAAAGATTCTTCAGAAACTCCCAAGATTTCAAATTTGACTTCCCCACTTCACAGTCCCCTCTCACTCTTGTTGATGCTGATGAGCTTTTCTCCAATGGCTACCTCATGCCCCTTTTTGTTGAGTCTTTGAAAATGGAAGCATATGAGGCTTCAGATGCCAATCCAAGTCTACCTTCCTCATCACACGTGCCAAAAATTGTGGTTCCTAATGCTCATTCTAGATGCCCTTCATTGAAAGGATGCAGAACATTGTCAAGGAGAATATTTCAGAAGTACCTCAACTTCTTGAGGCCCTTGTGTAGAAGATTGAGGAGTGGAAAATCAGGTTCAAAACCTGAATCTGTTATTAAAAGAACCGAGTCTGCGAAGAATAGAGGATGCTACTCTGAAACATCCCCACGGATTAGTGTAGCTTATTCTGCTGATGACTGGCGCAAGTCCTGTGATTCCGAAAGCTCAATTTATGAAGCAGTTCTCCATTGCAAAAGATCCATTGGTATGTTCAAGTTCCTTGAGTTTATCATTAACCATGTGTTGTGTTCAAGGTTTTTAAATTATGATATCTCTTTGCAGTATTTGACACTGCAAGAAATTGCAGAGAAATGGGGTTGTGATTTGTCAAAATTTGCAGTTTTGAAGCTTAATTCTTCATTTACTTGATAACATTCCGTTCATTTTGTGTGGATCTAACAAACATTTTTACACTTTGTTCATTGCAGAGAGAATGAATTAAGGATGCTGCAAAAGGGTTGCATTTGGAGATTAAAACTGAAAGAGAAAAGAGAGATTTGATCACAAGGCTAAACCATGATCAGCCACTGCTCTGCTACATAATCCTCTGCTTGAAAGATTTAAAAATGTCAATAGGAAATAAAGATGTGGTTGGTCAAGCATTATTCAAGCACTGTGATGAAGTTCTGGGAAAAAGAAAGAAGAAAAAATATAGTACAATTTTGTATGTTCATCTAATTTATTATGAGAATGAACAGTTTTACTAAAGATGATGAGAATCAGGGTCCTGTTTGAGTAAAGTTATTCTTGAACTGATTTTTTGAATCAGAAATGTGTGTTACAGATGAATTATGTATATAAGATTCTGATAACTTGGTATATATCTTATCTCTTATGTTGTTGCCTCCCTGTTCCATAAACATGATCGATCTATGACATGCCTTGAAAGAGGGTTTTTGATTTTATCTTTCTCCCTCTCTGTCTCTCTCTTGTTGTTGTCTTGTGGATGTGAAAGTAAGAAACTTGGAAGATGGAAAAGTTTTGTGATAAGGGATTTAAGAAAGTGAGAAGTTTGAAAATTTCTCTGCAAAACTTGACAGACTTGTCAGTTATGCAAATTTCAAGGCAATGATGAAGAAACGACACTTAAGGAGACAAAATCTGACGACAAATGTGCGGAGCCATTGAATTGTATGTGGACACTTTTAGCACAAATTCATAATAAATCTAATGATGGAGAAATAATGAGTCTTTTTTTTTTTTCTTTTAAATTTCATTTTGTATGTATCCCCCAATTATTACCATTTCTGTTATTTTGAGAAGTCTGGTGTTGTTGTTTCTGACAAAATGATGCAACAGAAACTAGGTGGGTTATATTACAGACATGCATAACCAAGATTTGAATAATCAATGTTTATATTTGGTCTAAAGTGGAAGAAGAACTTAAATCTTAGTAGTGTAATTGCAACACAAACTTTGTCAACTCAGAATAGAATTTGCAGTGCAGAGTTGTGAATGTAGAAATTAGAGACTTTATAAACACAATCAGAGTCAAATTTTTATAGAAGAATAATATCATTTACAATCTTAACATAAATAATGAATTGGTAATTTTTTATATATGTTTAAACTTTTTCATTTTTATTTAATATAAGACTTAAAATTTGAAGTAATATAATTTTTGACAAGAGAATCCCTCTAAACATAGATGTTTTTTAAGTAGAAGAAATTGAATGTAGGGTCAAAAATATTTATGGCCTCAATATTGAGTTGACTTTACAAACCAATCCTTAAGCTTACTGGGGGAGTGTTAACTTTATTCTTTATTGTGGGCCTAAATTCCCTCATGAGATCTGGGACAATATTTAATTCCTAGTTCAAATAAGATTATCTTGTTTTTTGAAAAAAATAATGTTGAAAACTATAAAGAAAGCGACCACTTATAACTATTAGTTTAAATACATGGATTATTTTTAAATGAATGGTTAATATTGTTCCTTTTTTAATTTTCTCATTTTTCTTTCTATTTTATCCTTTTCCTTATACTCTCTAACTTACATATCTTTATGTTTTTTGCTTGTACACATTAAATAACACTAAAAGTATCACTTACTAAGATAATTGTTGTGAAATAACTTTACTCTTTCACTAAATGCAAGTTATATACTTCTCTATACTCCAATTATGAGCATATCCATGCAATTTATTTGGGATCAAATTAGAAATAATAAAATTAACACTTCATTGAAAATTGAAAAGTGAAAATATTGGTCAGCTTAAAAACTAAAAACTACAATAATTTTTCTATTAAGGTAGACGAATTTGTTGCATTTTTCTTTATATTGATTAGTTGATAGAGATTGTCTACAGTTAGAGTGAGCCAATTATAATTAGTGCCAAATCTTATAATTGACAGGGTTGTTTTTATTGCAAAGTTTGGTTAGGGGAAGCTTCCTCAGTTGTATGTTGCTCCCAATTAGTTGACTACTTGCATGAAATCTACAAATAATGTTTGTTAGAATTTAAATATGAGTTGAGAATCTCATATTAAATTAAAAATAAAAAGTTGAATAGTATGTAAGAAAAATAAAACACATATAAATTGAATTTTAAAATTAATTACTCCATAAAAAATTGATTTAATTTATATATATATAAATAAGAAATATATTATATCAACTTGTTATTTTATTTTATTCATCTGTTATAAACATTAACTCTTTCTATTTAATGTAACCATTCAAACATTATTTTGAAAGTAATTTACTTATTTAACCTTCACTATGAGACGATGCATAGTCACAATATTCATGACCTAGAATAACAATATTATTTATGTCCTATAGGCTTGTATGAGTGGATGGAGAGACAAACATTCATCAATTACTTATTATGTTTACAATATATTCCATGTTGAATTTAGAATTTTTCCTAAAATGTGGGGGAATTATTAACGAATTTATAAAATAATTAAAAAATATAGCAAATGAAGAATTGCTCATAAGACTGAAACAAAACTTAACGTTATAAATTCTTCTATACAAAATGGAGGAGGTTTTTTTTTTTTTTTGAGGTGGTAAGTTATAATCTAATTTTTTTAGATAAAATATAGAGTTTTTTTTACGGATTTTCTTTTATTCTCCAAAATATCATACAAAATAAGAACATTTATTCATAATTTTTTTAATATAAAATCATTTGAATTTTTAGAAGGTTACTGAAAATTACTCTTATATTTTACTCTCGTAAAAACTTCATTATTATATCAATCCAATTTCTATTTCCAAAATTCACTATAAATTTAAATGAGTTTCTACAAATATTAAGTTGGCTTGGCTTGGCTTGGCTTGGTGTGAGTTCCTAAACTTATCTTGGCTTGGCAATTAATTAATAAGTTGACATTTTCGTGTATATGTAAACGGAAAATCATAAAAAGGTTTCATGAAAGCAAATTGCAATTTGCAAGAATTTGTAAAATTGAGTAGATATAGAAATGGTTGGATCATACAAAATGAATTGAAGTAGTACATGATGAATGTAAACCCTAGTATGGAAATGTTCCTCTTTTGATGTATCAGTGTTTGGGCGCGCACCAGTTGATATTGTTTTTGAATTGTGGTTTTTGAAATTGAAAAAAAGGTAGCTAGAATAGGAAAACATAAAGCATGGAACGAAGGTTGAAGACAAAGCTTTTCTGAGAAAAGGCAACGTTTGATTCCAAATGTATAAGATGGTTTGGTGCATGAAACTTGCACCAACTAAGTTGTAGTCAGAAAAATAAAAGGCATAAAAAAAGTGAGTTGTTTGAAAGATAAAGCATGTAGTGTTGTTTGGAGCTAAGTTTTGAACATGTTGAGGGCCACCTCTTATGATGTTGTTATGCCTCATTTTGAGTGATTCTTTAATTGTTGGACCATATGGTAGCCCCCACTTCATGCATTTATCTTATCATCATCGTCTCTTACAACACTGAGGTTTGTGAATGACAAAGTATCAGTTTCTTGTGCCTTAATTATTTACAGTTTCTCTGTCAGTTTGAGTAATGCTGTCAATAGAGACATGTCCATCCAACAAACTACACCACCCATTTTCATAATACATCCAATTCAATCTCTTGTGTTTCAGACTTATTATTTACTATCTTAGTTTCCGAATATTAGTTCTTTACAACTAGTTTATACTCAAAAATGAATTCTTAATTTAGTTAGAATGTATTACATTTTTTAGTATTTCTTAAATCATCTTTGAATAGTTAATGTAAAGAGAGGAAATGATATCAGTGAAATTTCAATTTAGAAAACTATATATTTAGTTCTATATGTATGAGAGAAAAAGATATTTCGTAATATTTATATATTATTTATAGATTTAAATATTTGATGAGAAATAGTTAATTTAAAAGAAAATTCTGAACTAATATATCACTACAAAAAATTAATTATAAAAATTAATTTAGATACAAAAAATAATTAGTCATTATATTGAGTAAGATAGACATTATTTTATAAACTAAAAATCATTAATATCTAAAATGGTGTCTATTGTTAATAAAAATTTATAATTAATTTGTAAATAAGAGCTTAAATTAGTCTCCAAGAAAAATTACCAAGTTAAAATTTTTGTATCTAGTTAGAGACCGATTTAAATTCTAATTAACGTATCAATTTTATTTTTTTATTAAATAATATAGCCGGTTTTAAATATTAATAATTTTTAATTTATGAAATAATGTCAAATTTAATTAATATAATAACTAATTATTTTTCGATTCTAAATTAGTTTTTATTTAACATTTTATATAAAAGAAAAGAAAATTTGAAGTAATCCTATTATGTTATATATATAAATTTTACTCATTTCTATATGTTTTTCATATTTATACTTCAATATTTTAAACTTTTGGCATGCAATTACTCTTCAAATGTGTGTGATAAACACTCCAAACGCAATATATCTTATGATAAATATTTTTCTTAGTTTTTAAAGAAAGTATCTAAAAAGGGTAAATGTATGGATAATATAAATAGAGTCAATATTTAGCATATAATTAAAGAGATGAGAAGATTAGTTGGAAGATGTTTTGTATGATGAGAGTGATTAGTGGAGGTTGGAAAGCAGTTAGTACAATAGTGTGTGCTTAGAAAGTTAGAAGGTAGCATAGTGCCATAGAGATGAAGCACAAGGCATTGTTGTGTGTTGGGAACACCATATACAAGTATTAGTTACAACCTAATGCATGCTGAGATGTAACCAGCAATTATGGTTGTAAGTTGTAACAATGAGAGTCATTATTAGAAATGACAATGATAATGGAAAATGCTAGGGAACCCTAAAAGACAGGCAACTTCCACAGCCACATCAACATGTCAGTGTCCAACTTAAACCTGTCTGCACAAAAGGTAGATGTGCCTCTTCCAAAGCTAAACTCAAACTGTTAAAAGCATAAAAAAGAATAATCATTGTTGGTGACTGAGATAGAAGTAGTGTAGTATATTTGAATGAATGAATGAATGAAAATCAATAGCATCATGCATGCTATTCCTGTTTAGTGTTCTTGTTCTACAAGCTGATCTCATTGGAAAGGTCTAAGTTGTAGGCACCACTTTTGGTTTAACTTCATTGTTGTGGTGGTGGTGGTGGTGAAAAGACATGATAAAAACACAAAATGGTCCCAAAAGTAATGGGCCCAACATGTGATGGGTCTTGGAGGGTGAGGTGTGAGTGAGTGAGTCATTGGCATATGGAATCTAACCCAAAGTTTTTGCTGGGCCAATGTTAGCCATTGATAGTGGTAAGGGATTTGGCTAAGAGCTACAAGTTCATCACATGCCAACAGGAGTGAGAAGGGGACATGGACAAGATGTGCTAGGAGAAATGCCAATGTCTGATAACTCTACTTTCTCTGTTTCTTTCTACTTCTTTTTGTCTTCCTTGTTGGATTTTATACTTTGCGGTGAGAAAAGCACAACACTGCCATTATCACTTTGCTTCTCTCTTGTTTCTACATCAGCTTAGGTTGTGGGGGACCAGAACTTACACATGATGCATGTTCATCACACTCATCCTTCCACTATTTATGCCTCTTAGCAAAATTATACAAAATCATAACTACGTCATCTCTTACTATTTCATTAACACAACAAGTATTTATTTTATCCGTCACACTTTTATCTTTAAAAGACGTCTTAAGAAAAAAAAAGAATATTTAAATTATTTTAGACTTCGATTTCTAAACGATGTAGTAACGTTATACATGATAAAAGAAAAATATCGAAAACTTATACTGAGGTTAACCAAAGAATAGACTAAACTGAGACATGAATTATAAGTGTACATGTTTGATCTCTTACAATACACTCTTCTTCTTCTCCTTTACCTTGCTTTCTCTTTCTTCTATGAATGGCTTATTATGAGGTGGGAAATGAAAGGATAAAATGCATGTTTTTTCCTTTTGCCCTACTTTTGCGGCAGAAGGGGTGACCAAAAGTTCAATAATTAACCAAAAGATATTAATTAATTAGTAGAAAATAACTCTTTTGTTTCACTTTTTATCACAGACCTTTGATCTGTACGTCAAGCACCAAGGTTATAATAATAACCTAGAAACCTTGAATTAGGTAATGGTTTTCACATGACCTTCAATGATGAATGTCCAAAGAAAGTGAGAGACATAGGGCTCAATTTTGAACACAACCATATATAGGGATAAAAGAAATATGAATATAGGTTACTGAGCTAAAATAGCTCTCGCAATGTTTGTAACAGCACCGACATTGTAAGAACATAAACCTAAGTCTAAAAGAATGTAGATAAGGAACCTTTTTCATTGTTTAGGTATAATGATTACTTGGTAAAATTATGTAATAATGAACTCAAAACCCAACTTTGAGACATGGAGCCGACACAACTTCAGATTGATGCTGACAGACTACGTTTCTTGTGGCATATGCTACTGAACATAATATCAGATATATATCTTATGATGGTTAATTGCTGTCCCTTCCCTCCAAAGTAAATGTTGTATTTTATGTGTCTTTTTTTTTCTAAGATTCGGTTTTGTCTAATAGCTAAACAACGTTTTTCATTGAAACTAGACAAAAATGGATAAGGAAAACCTAACAAATTGTACACCTATTGTTGTGTATGCAATGTTTTAGTATCACCAATATATAAAGCGATAAATAATTAATGTGGTATATGTGAGTTGTGAGTCTGAAACTCATTAAATAAGAAACGTGATTTGCCTAATCGAAAAGGCTTATAATTATATTATAAATTTATTAAATATTTACGAGTAATTCGACGGTGGCTGATACAAGACCTAACAAACAAGAAATATTAGATTTCTTAAATAATTTTAATACCATTTTAAAAAATAATGTTAAATTTAATAAATTTACAAAATCAACGATTTATAAAATGAAATTTTATTATGAATATAAAATTTTCAACCGTATTAAAATGATCCGTGATGAGTGCAAGAGCACTTTATTAAAATGCATCTGGGCCACTCGAACATCCTCAGATTCATAAGGCTTTTATGTGAAAAATGCCGTGAAAATATATATGAATTCTCGGAGTAATAAATTTATGTGCAATCTCACTTTCACTCTGATATTTGTTATCTTTCTTTTTCTTTTTATCACGTCACATATATTTTAGATCTGTCACTTTCTTTCTTCTTTTTTACTTCCTCTTCCTTATCTCTTTTCTTTTCACCTCTATTCATTCCATTTTAGGTTGAACGAGTATCATTACTTTTAACTAAATGTATGGTCAGCTTCATGGACAGCCACGAGCTTTTTGCATATGAACAGTTTGCATGGTTTTGTATTATCATAATTGGCAAAACTATCGAAAGCAAATGAACTAAACACAAAAGCTTCACCACAACCTCGTCCTTCGAGTTTACCTACATTGTTTGGAATGTTGTGTATGAATTTGAAATCAACTTGAAGGCATATATATATGTTCAATCTTGTGGTAAAACCAGTGAATAATGGATCATGAGATGATAGCCAAATGTTCAGAGTAACACTGCTGGATGTTAGTAGCAGTTGGATTATGCAGCAAAATTCTGAGTTCTTTTTCTTTGGCTTTTCTTGTTTGTGTGGCCATATAATGCAGTAGTGTGTCACTTAATCAAAAAAATTGCCACCTACTATGTTTTCTTGAACTGTGGTACTTCTTCGACCAATTAATATTATTATCTCTATTTGAAAAAAAAAATACTGTTGATGCTATTAAGATTTAGGACACTAAGAGTTTGTTTGATAGCCCAAATAATTGAGACAGGATAAGATAATTTTGCTGGGTAAATTTAAATGGTGGGCAGTTTGAAAAATACAAAAGATAAGAGCATTTCTTAGTAATAATTATGAAACTTATTTAACTTTGTTTAGGTAGTAGTTGGATAGCTAATTTATGTGTATGATTTTTTGTTGATAACATTCAGTAATTGAAATTTTGTAGTATTCGTGGATTATATGGTCACTATATTTGTTGTTATTTATTTTGGATTTTGACCATTTCATGGTTAAATCTATAAGTAACATTTGTTGTTGGTAATTAAATTTTTATAGTAATCCATCATTAAAGTTCAGTATACATTTTTGTTATATATATATATATATATATATATATATATATATATATATATATATATATAATGGCATCACATTTTTATATTAGGCTCTTCCATTTATGTTGGTGGTGGACTCATTTCTTTTTTCTGGATTAGTAGACTGTTATATTATTTGATGGGTGGGGATGTGAAGGTAATGTTCTTTTTTTACAATAGGTTCAGAATGAAATTTTATCTATATATGATGTTGTGTTGCTTAAGTCCTGTTTGGTTTTTGCATGATAAGAACCTATCAAGATAACAAGAATAATTATATTGACATGACTTTTTTTTTTTTTTCTGTTAGTGGAATCTATATTGGTGTGTGGTGTTGTACTTATGATTTTATGCAGGATCCATACTGGCATCATGTTCTAGTCTCCTTTCTCATTATACTTTTTCTTGTAATTTGGTGGGCAACATTTATAGGAGAGAAAAATGTATGGTTTAGATTTGTTCTTGTTTTTTTCTTTTTTTTTCTTCCTACTTTTTTTTTTTTTTTTTTTTTTTTTTTTTTTTTTTTTTTTTTTTTTTTTTTTTTTTTTTTAAAATAATATTATTTTTTTTTTTTTTTTTTTTTTTTTTTTTATTTTGGTCTTATTGTCCCTATTAATATATTTATTATTGTCGATAAAAAAAAAAGCATTTGGCCCCTATTAATATATTTATTAATATATTTATTAGGTTAAATTTAATTAAAATTAAAATTTAATTTATATTGTATTATATTGTTTATTTTTTATAATTTTATTTAAAAAATTTATACAATATATATCTTTTTTAAATATTCTCGGGTACGCGAGTATCCATGGATATCGCAAGTTTAAAAAAAATTTGCGGATACATTTTAAACGGGTATCCGACAAGTAAACAGACGAGTAATACGTGATTTTTTTTTTTTTGCAGGTCAGATAACAGGTAGACACTATCCATATTCGACTCATTGTCATCCTTAGATGGAATATGTTAAAATTTCTGGTCCGTTTTTAGTGACCGACTAGCATACTTCAATCCATTTTTGACGAATCAAAGGCAAGATGGGTCAAAACGGACTAAACAGGTTCATTTTATTACTCCCGACTTTGAAAGAAAAGACATTTATATGATATAAATTCGTAAAAAAAATATAAACTCAAAAAACGTGTTTATAAGCAAAAATTTAGTTCAAAATAAGAGAAAATAAATTTATTTATATGGTAGTTATTTTTGTTATTACGACTTTAAATACGACACAAAAAGTTTGTCTTCTTTGTATCAAACTCATTCTCTCCTACATTCGGGTGAGTGAATTCTTAGAGATTGTTCATATAAAAGGGATAGAAGCTGATACAAATAAAGTAAAAGCCATAATCATAACTTCAACACTTCAAAATAAAAATAAAAAATAAAAAAACAACTGCAATATTTGTTAAGGGAACGTAAATTATTTGACAAAAATTATTTCGAAGCATGCAGTAAAGTAGTAGATATTCTCCTCTTTGAAGGCAGAGAAGAAGACCAATTTTAAATGAGATAGAGTTCACGGAAAAACTAAAAATCAAAGCTAATCTTGTGAATTCTGTATAACTTGAGTTGTGGCCAATTTTAAAGCAACACATGTAAAATTTGACGGATTTTATGTTAAACTATATCAATGAATATTGTATGTCGATGGTTACTGATAAGGGTCGAACTGATAAGGGAACTAGAGCAAGAATTGTAATTCATAATTTCCCAAAAAATATTCCTGCTTAGTTATTTTGTAAAATTAAACAAAAATGTTTGAATAATGATACTATATCTAGCCTCAGTATTTAGATTGACAACAATATTAAGAAGAAAAAAAAAAAAAAAAAGTGCTGATTCAAGACATTCATAACTGATAAAAACCAAGGGAAATATATAGAAAATATAAACGTATAAATTTGAATTCACTTAATCACAAATGTTAATAGAAAAATAGAAAGTGGCAAATTAGCCGCATTTCATTACGCTGCTGCAACAGCATGACAAATGAGTGAAACCAAGTTTTACAGTTTTGGCTCAGTGAGCTTCTGAATAGACCAGTCTCACATGCAACTTGCTTCTCCATTTAATCAACCACGTTTTTTTCATTATAGCAATTTGTACGGTTTCGTATATAATCGTAACTTGTGGAGAGATAGGAAAGAAAATGACGACAAAAAGTTCATAACCCTAGTCCTTCGACTTTGCTATTGCATGGGAGTGCGCATGAACTTGGAATCAATTTGCCACCGCTTTGGTAAACACATTCCTTCTTTTTGATTTGGAAGTCTTTCTTTTTTGCGCGATTTTGGCTAACATGAGTTGGATGTTGCATAGGATCAAGAAGAAAACGTTGAAACTATAAAGCAGCATAGGATGTTTAGGTCAATAAAAAGTTCAGACACGTGACCGTAAATATCAGGATCTGGTTTCATAACTATCATGGCAAAATTGTTGACATCTTGACGTGAACATTAACCTTTTTCCATTGATATGGGCCTAACATGACACTGATGCTTCTTTCTTTCTGCTGACATTGATCAAACAATCATGGACCCTTCTCCTCTGATTCCAGTTTTGAGGATGAATCTTCATTTTCATGAAGCTTGACAAGTATGTGACGACATTATACTTGGATTTATCATTTCTATGTGTCTGAATGCTATAGGCTTCTCCAATGGGGGATATGGAATTCATTCTATCCAAATAGTTCCTTCATTATCCCACTATCTGATATTTTAAGATTGTCCAACTCAATCCACGTACAACGTTCTTAAAAGACGATGAAGACAACCATGAGCGTGTGTTCGATATATCATCGATTTTCACCAGCTTTTATAAATTAATAATTGCGACGTTGAAAAGACTGGACTAGATTATCCTATATTTAAAACAAGTTTGATATGTGTTTACGTTGTTTTGTAATTAGAAACCTAAGTATATGTTTTCTTATAACTTAAAAAAGAATATTATCCGTTCTTGATATCTGTCGTGGTTAGTTTATAGGAAGAAGTTGAACTCATAATTTTTTTTTTCAAAATTTTTAAATCAATTTTATATTTTTTAAATGTTATAGTCTTTAATGTCATAGTTACGTGAAGAGTTAACCATTTTCCTTCGGATGGGCCTGTATGAAAGCGATAGTCCTTTGCACTTTGTTGGCATTGATCGAATATGAAGCCATGCATTCATGGAGGTATGGACCCTTCCTCTGGAAACTAGTCTTCAATTTCCTCAAATCTTGACAAGTATGTGACGACAAGATTGCCATGTGTAAAGCAAAAACATGACTCAAAATTATTAATCACACTAACTCATTTGGAGATGTTCATTGCTCACCACGTACTCCTCGTGCAAAATCATCTCAAACATTATTAAACGTGGAGAGACCAATCATGAAGGTCGTGTGTTTGATTTCTTTGATATTTTTATAAGCTTGGTCATTAATTATAAATCTTTTTAAACATCAATCTTATTTTTCAAAATTGTTAGCGGAAGATCAAATCTATCAAATCTACGACCTTTATCTTTCATCTTTCCATCTAGCCACCTAATTATTTTTGTTAAGATTGTAAATGATATTATTCTTCTATCAAAAATTGACTCTGATTGTGTTTATAAAGTCTCTAATTTCTACATTCACAACTCTGCACTGCAAAATCTATTCTGAGTTGACAAAGTTTGTGTTGCAATTACACTACTAAGATTTAAGTTCTTCTTCCACTTTAGACCAAATATAAACATTGATTATTCAAATATTGGTTCTTCTTCTTCTTTGGAAAGTCAAGGTCCTTCCTTCTCCTCAACATTTTATCTGGAAAGTTTTTTTGAACAAAGCTGCTATAAAAGATAAGTTGGGTAGAAGGGGAACAAATATAATTGATAGTTTATACAATATGTGTAGGTTAGTTGATGAATCCAACACTCATTTATTTTTTACTTGTGATGTGGCCATTGGGGTGTGGAACATGTGCAACAAATGAGTGGGTGTTAGCAATGTCAATCATTTCATGCCAAGACAACACTTTAATCATTTTTATCTTTTTGGTCTAGATGGTAAACAAAATAATGCATGGAAATGTATGTGGATGGTAGTAGTTTGGGTTATCTAGAAACAAAGAAATAACATTATTTTTAGTGGTGGAACAGACCACGTTATAGAAATGTTCACTGTTGCACAATTGAAAACATGGGGATGGATAACTACTAAATTTCGAAAAAAACACAATTTTCTTACTCTGATTGGTGTCTTAATCCTTTTTCATGCCTAAAATCTATAAGGTAGTATTGGATTATCGCGACTCTAGGCATGAAAAGTATTATTAGATTCTTAGGTATAATATATGCATGGTTCTATGTTTCCACTCTACTTATCAATGTCAAAATTTTTGCTCACTACGACTTTTTTGCTATAATTTTGTGTTTCCCTTCGAGGTAAAACTGATGGTTGAGCAGTGCGATGAGCATATAAGGAAATATAGATTAAAGACATTGGTAATTGGCTGTGGTGGACATTATCTAAAGAGGAATGTTGATAGACCAATGCATACATAGACACCTGCGAGAACTAAAACATATTTGCAGACACCCGTTGACAGAACACGATGCAAAGCATAATTAGGCAGATTATTTTGTGGGGGATTACAATCAAGACATGATACATTACATCGGCCATACTATAATTAGACTCAACCTTGATATATATATATATGGTGTTTAAATTTACAATTGGACTGTCCTAATAGATGAATATAAGTTAGGATTTTTTGACTTATAAATGCACCGATTATTTTGTATTGTAGGTACACTATATTATGAAAACTTTTTATATTTGTATACGGGTTGGAACACCCCTAGTGCTCCAAAATATATATACATATATATATATATATATATATATATATATATATATATATATATATATATATATACTTGCTGATAAAAAAGAGAAAGAAAGATTAACCTTGTGTTTGGATGAGGGATTTCAAAATTTTCTAGAAATTAAAATACATTGTATTTGAATTACTTACAATTAATTTTCTTTCATTTCTTAAACAGTTTGTTTGGATTGAGTAATTGAATTGTCTTAGATATTAATTTTCTTGTTTAGATAAAGCAATTTAATTCTAGTCAACTTTTGGTCCAGGTTAACTCCTGAAGATTCAACTTGGGTCGACTAGGCCCACCCTTTAGTCCGGGTTAACTCATCTCAACCTTCAACTAAGGTCGATTAATTTCAATCTTCAACTAAGGTCAATTGATTTCAACCTTTAACCTAGGCCGACTCGACTCGATCTTCAGCGTGAGCCAATTCGACTCGACCTTCACACGAGCTAACTTGGCTCAAACCTTTGGTCTGGCCGACTCAGCTTGACACTCGACCTAGGTCGACTCAACTTGACCTTCTATCTAGGCTGATCCAGCTCGACTATCGGTCCAAGCCGGCTAAGGTCAACCATCGACCAAGCCAACTTGGCTTAACCATCGACTTGGGTTGGCTTGACTTGACCTTCAGCCTGGACTGGCTCAACATGACCTTCGACCCGAGTCGACTCGGATTGACCTTCATCACTGGTCAAATCAAATCGACCAACGACCTGGGTCGACTCAGATTCAACCATTGGCCCGAGCCAACTTAGCTCAAACGTCATCCTAGTTTGACTCGGCTTAACCTTCATGAGTAAAGTGATATTGGAGTGAGAATGAGTGGATTTCAAATTTTTTATATTTTTGAGTGTATTTAAAATTCTTCTATTTTATTCATTTGAAATACTTTCCTAAATTTTTTAAATTTGAATTCTTTCTAATTATTTCATCCAAACAAGTCAACTTTTGTGTAAAAAATTTTAAATTCTTCAAATAAATGAATCACCCCTCTAAATTATCTCATCTAAACACAATATAAGAGTTGAAATTGTACTTTTCTTATTGTAAGAAAGAGTATTATATTGTGGTTATTGTCAATATTTTTCCATTTCTTTGTTTTTTTTTTTAGGATTTTTGAGTTTTTTTTTTTATGTTATTCTCTTAATGTAAGATTCATGTTATCAATATTGAGTTTTAACTCGTAAAATCGTTTGAGTTTACATTTCTACATCAAATGTTCGAATTGATTTGGAAGTAAACTCAATTTTAAAATATGTAAGCTCGGATAAACTCGTAAGTTCATAATTCCGTTGTTGAGTTCAAAGATACCATTATTGTCATTTGGTGTGCGGAAAATAAACAAAAGTTAGTGAAATTATGATTCCTTATGCTCCTCTTCTAATGCTTGCAGATTAGGGTTTCTTCTTTTTTTCCAATACTCGTTGTAGTTCCCTCTATTAGTCACCTCATGATCATCGTTCTTCTATTCTTCATGTCATCGTTCGATCTATTTGTCATGTACATTGTTTATTATTGGATCTTGAACTAATTCATACAGTAGCGAATAGAATTGTGGAACATTCTCTTCTTATCAATCAATTTTATTATGAAACTGGGCTAAAACTAATATAAATTTCAAGAATCTATTAACCAAGATGCTTATTGTATTAAGACATGCATACACAGAATGAAATTACAAAAGATAACAAGCATACTATAGAACTCACACATCCAAAACAGCACTTCAATATGCTGCAAAACCATGACACGTGATTGAAACACATTTTTACAGTTTCGGCCTTAACATCTCAGAAAGCTCAAACAGTGAGTTTAAGATCATGTATAGGGAAATCACCAACCACGTTTTTTGCATTTGAACAATGTGTACCTAAAATCGTAATTTTTGAAGAAAATGAAATTGAAATGAACAACGAAAGTTCTTAACCCTAGTTCTTCGACTTTGTTATTGTTTGGAAGGTGTGCAGGAACTAGGAATCAACTTGCCACCCTTTTGGTGAACACAGTCAATTTTTGATTTGGAAGCCTTTCCTTTTTGCCTGTGGTTGCCATTTCATAGTCCTTTTAGCTGACATCAGTGGGATATTCGACAGGATCAAGAAGAAAACGTTGAAACTATAAAGCAAACTACGATGTTTAGGTCAATAAAAAGTTCAGACGCGTGACTTTAAATATCAAGGTCGGGTTTCATCACTATGATGTACCAGTACCATGTTTATTTTCATGATAAAATTGTTGACACGTTGACGTGATGAACATGAATTAACTTTTCCAATGATACGGACCTAACATGACAATGATACTTTTTTCTTTCTGGTGGCACATTGATCGTACAATTATGGACCCTTCTCTTCTGATTCCAGTTTTTGGCGATGAATCTTCAATTTCATTAAGCTTGATCGTCCAAGTATGTGACGACATTAATGCTAGGGTTTATCATTTTTACGTGTCTGAATCTCAGGCTTCCTCGCATTGGGGAATTGGAATTCACATATCTACATTGTTTGTTCATTATTACACGATATGATAGTTTAAGATTGTCCAATATAATCCTCGTACAACAAACATTGTTAAAGGTTGATGAAGATAACCATGAGTGTGTGTTCCATATGTTTGCTGATAAAAGTTGAATAACTAACTTTATATATATGAAGAAGATAGTCTTATAAGAATTATGGGGCGGTTAAGCACACAAAATACGTTGTGATTTTTGTAAAAGTTTATAATTATTATAACTTGTGTACATGTTGATATAGCAATAGCTATAAGATATAATTACGTTTTTAAAAATAAATGTAAATGAATATTTGCAGTAGTTTTATTGTTGAGCCTTATTTTATCTCATGCTGCTTTCAATTCCAAATACTCAAGATCTCTAATGTATTTCTACCAAAGTCAAAAAATAAATATCCCAACTGAATTCAAAATAAGGCTTTTTTGTATTTTTGGGTCAATTTGACCTTAAAATTGTGAAAATGGATCCATTTAATTTTTATTTGTAAAACAGTGATAAGTCGGTAAGATGCATAATAACATTACAAGAGAAGTCATCATGTATCTTGTCGGTTTTTATTTTTTTATTTTTTAAAAGTAAAATCGTCCTTTATCAAGACGGTTTTAGTAATGTATAAAGTGAAGTCGTGATATTTTATTGCGAATAAAAAACTTCTCTCCTTTTCAATTCCAATGACATGGATCCACAGTGGTCAACTTAAATGCATTTGTTAACATTTACACTTTCAAACATTCATTGGGTCTATGCATTTGTTAACATTTACACTTTCAAACATTCATTGGGTCTCTGAAAAAGTTGTATTGGTTCTCGAAAAAAGCAAATTGGCCAGCCGCTTCTTAATAAAACTGCAAAGTTGCAACATTTATTGTAACTTTTGGGAAAAAAAAACGAAAAGTGAAGTCGTCAGGGTATATGACGACTTCACATTTTTATATATACCAAAACTGTCACCCATCATAACAATTTTGCTTTTTAAAAAAAAAATGGTAGAACAGATGACGACTTTTCTTGTGATGTCATCCTCTACCATAATGACTTGTCCTTATTTTAAAAAAAAAAAATTCAACGAACCTATTTTTACAATTTTTACTTTAAAAGAACCCCAAAATACGAAAAAGTCCCAAAATAAACATCAATCAAGCAGTTAGAATCTAAACGATACACATACCCGACCACGAAGCTAAAGTCACACCATGAAAGTAACACTCACACCGTGAAGTAACGTTGATACCAACAAAGAAGCACTTAGAAGGAGTGAAGCTTGGAATTGGCCTATGCGAGAATGGGAGTTGAAGATTCTTACGGAAATAATCCTCTTACTATTAGAGTTCAAGCTAATACTTTTTAGCTTTGTTTTGACGTTAGAAAATATTATGAATTTTATATTTTAGTTAACCTAACATCTCCAAGTTCATCGATTATTTTAGTTAGACTAACATTTCAAAATTCATTGATTATTTTAGTTGGACTAACATTTCAAAGTTCATCGATTGTATATTCCAACATATCATAAAATAATATTATCAACAAAAATAAATTTAGTTAATGACAAATAGGTTGCCTTTAAAAAAAATAAACAAAACTCATCCCCATAACCTCTCTATATAACAATTGTGTTGTGGTACCGACAAAAATTGACAAACACATTTTCAGGTGACTTTCTTTTAAATCCTTTCATAAAGCTTTGTAAAATCCAAAGTTTATAATTGACAAACGTATTGTCAAGCGATTTTCTTAATAGTAGTGTCTGATGGAGAATGTCAAACACAACTTCGAGTTTCATAGATGCACCATCAAAATCACTTTTCAAAACTTTTTTTCCAAAAGCCAATGTAAAAAAATAAAATATTTAGTTTTATTTTTATATGAGATTTCAAAAAAAATTTAAAAATAAATAAAATTAAAAAAAAAATGATAATGTATTAAAAAACAAAAAAATTGGAAACAAAGTAAAAATAAAATTAAAAATTATATATATATATATATATATATATATATATTATTTTTGTATAAAATTAGGAAAATTTAAAATATTAAAAAAGTTAAAAAAACTCACGAAATAATAATGTATTAAAAAATAAAAACAAAAATTAATATATATATATATATATATATATATATATATATATATATATATATATATATATATATCTTTCTATATCTGTTTAATATCTAAATCTGATTTCGAAATCTGGTTAGTTCTGTAAACAAAAAATAGAAAGTACATCAGTTGCAAGTAGCAAGTAATAAATATTGTTCTCTGTAGCTAAATTTGCTTAGTGTCTTTGTAGTGTTGGGCACAATTTTTGTAGCATTCAACGTGGATATTTATCTCAAAATCAATCTTTTGTTGTCCAAAACATGCTCCTTTAAGTTTTTTGCTTGTTTTCCTCTACTAGGATTGTTCCTTATTCACTTATTTAACATACTTAAAAGAGAAATTAGAGGCGAAAGAAGTATAAAACAATTAAAACACAAAAACAATACAAAACATAACTTATGAATATAACAAGATAAAAATTAGAAAAACTGATTTATTCATGACGATAAACATAAAACATAAAAAAATAAATAAAAATGAACGTTATCAAATTCCTCTAATCAGATTCTTGAATCCAATAATTTCTTAACAAGATTTTGAAATCTAATACCTACTTGAATTTCGAAATCCGGTAATTTCCTTAATTGATTTCAAAATTTGTATTTTTAATATTCAAAACCCGGTAAGTATTTCACTGTACGTTGAAATTCGGTTAAGTAGTTTTAATTTACTTTTATTTATAATTTGAATTTTATATTTTTTATATTTATTTTTAAGTTATTTCTTTAAATTCTTTGGTTTTCATATTTTTTTGAATGTGAGTGGTGGCTTTGACTTACGAGAAGAAGATTGGGGTGAGGGAGTGAGGGTGTGAGGGATTTTGGAGAGAAGAAAGTGAAGTGATGTGTGACTGGATTAAAGTGAGGTGAGTTGGGCTGATGAGTTAATTTATAAAGAGAGGGAGGTAATATTAAGCAAGGTAAAAGTAAAAAAAAAAAAGAGAAAAAAAGGAAGTAACATTTTCAAAATAAGAAATACATTTTGGGGGTACCGAAGGAAAAGCCCACAACACAGGATGCAGCTCTTTCAGGAGGGGCTTGTTGCTTCCTGCACTCCAATAGTTTTTTCCTACACCCCATACGTCTTGTAAAAAGACATTTTTGCCTTTATTTAAAAAAAAACAAATCTTATTTTTCGTTCTTTTCCCCATTCATCTTTCATAGGAGTAATCACATTCTCCTTCCTCTCACATAGCACTAGCTGTGTTCTCAGCCCCGCCCATAACTTGTGTACACCCCTTGCTCTCCATTTTGGTTTATTTCTTTAGAGTGTCATTGTCTTCGCTACACTGCTGGGAGAGATGGGTTTTTGAAAAGTTTATGCTTTTGATTTGGGGGTTTTTCCTACACCTTCAAACATTTCTTCTGCATTCTCAATTTTTTTTTTTAAATTTTCACTTTATCCCTATGTAAAAGTAACTATTTTTTCTCTTTCTCATTGATCCATTCCCAATTTTTTTTTTCGACAGATATCGACATCTAATACCTTATTTGTTTTACAAATGTTAATATTCGGTACTTTATTCTTTTCTAGTTTTTACCCGTTACGGATGTTGACATCTAGTGTTATAATTTTTTCTTATCTAGGATGTCGACATTCGGACTTTCATTTTTTTTTACCAAATATCGACATCCCCTGTTCATGGCAGTTCTTGTGATTGCTTTCTCACCGCAATAGCAAACGGGTGTTACATCCAACCTCCTCACCCCACCCCACCCCCATGAGAAGAAACGCTAGGATTTTTCATCCCTCAACCATTACAAGTGCAGGACGAGCAAGAATGAGAAGGAGACATTACCAAACCTCAACAAATCACAATGGAGAAGACAACTTCCACTTCTTTCAAACCCTTACATCCAAATGTTATACCTTTTCTTAAAAGGGAAACCAAGAACGACTTTTTCCGGTCATTTTCACAAGTGAATGACACATAATAATACACATTACAGTCACATTATCACGTATAAACACTGTTTGCCAATAAAAGAAATTACCTTATTTAATTCAGATTTACAAAAGAGAGGACAAAATTGAGAGCAATAAAGATACGAAGACCAATTTGAGATTTGTGAACCAAAACAAGGACCAACAAAGTATTTTAACCCTAATTTTATTATTTCATTTTCTAATTCATTTCTTTTATTTACTTTTTTTTACGGTTAATCTTTTTAAAATTGAATTTTATTTTAATTTTTTAATTTATTTAATTTACTAGTATTTTTACCCGTGCAACGTACCAGATATCGAATTTTAAAATTAAAAATTACAGTGTATTTATTAAATTAATTTGAAATTATAAAAATATAATTAAATTTAATATAAATTTTATTTTATAAAATTCAATAATAATATTTTAATTGATTTTATAATAAAAATGTATTTAAGTTATTTATATAT
>Ga0214542_1000414_pt1 | contig 75906 bp, 41 predicted proteins | sample CNSS1metaG_FD_160096 | JGI IMG/M metagenome (GOLD analysis project Ga0214542, IMG submission 160096) | Root nodule microbial communities from cowpea collected in UCLA plant growth center, Los Angeles, California, USA - CNSS1 | ecosystem: Host-associated > Plants > Roots > Nodule | place: USA...
TATTTTGAAAAAAAAATTAACAAAACATGAGTACTTAATAAAAAAATAATTAATAAAGTAATATGTTAAAAAGTCGTTTTTAATAAAAAAATATTAGTATAACATTTATACAAATAATAAATTTGGTATGAAATTGAGAGAAACATTATAAATATTAGTACTTAATTTTGTAAAAATATTTATACTTAATTATTTTTAATCTTATAAAAAATGGATTACAAAAATATTTTAATTATTAAAAAAAAAATTGGGACAAAACTGACAATGCCACGTGTCACACACAGGGACTTGACACGTGGCATTTTATTTTTATTTTTTTAAAAAAATTAAAAAAATTTAAAAATTTAAAAAAATTTAAAAATTTTAAAAAAAAATAAAAAAACCACAGATTGACACGTGGCACGTTGACTAACGGCGTTAGTCAACTCTGTCTGAAAGGGACCTAATTGAAGCAATTTTCAAAAGTTGGGATACAATTAACACTTTTTTAAAACCGGGTACCTATTTGACACACTAGCCCCAAACTAGGTACTATACGATTAATTAAACCTTCTTTTAAATATATGTGAATATAAAGCTTGAAAATTTGTAAAAAATATTAATATTTTATAATTACATTACTTATCATAAGGATATCAACTGTACCGGTCGTAACTTCTTCGTATCATACCTGAATAAATATTTGTCTTGTATTCACACTCATATTTCTTGGATATCCCTTATAAGATATTCATATAAATTTTTAATATCAATAGATATTCATGAGTGCGGACATATATTTACAAAAAAATAAAAATAAACATTTAACAATATATTTTAATTATAAATTTAAATAAAATACAATAAATAACATTCTTAATTTTCAAATAAAGTCTAAATAACTTCTTTAAATAGTGTTGAATGACAATTTACAAATAAATAAATTTTTTTAAAACTAATCGATAAAAAAATAACGCATTCAAAATCAATATGTTAATATTTTAATCATGTTTTTTTTATTTTTTTTATTTAAATTAGAATATAGCTACAGATACTATAATATTTGTACCCGTCTCATTAATATGCGGGTATAAAAAATATTTATACCCATTACCCGTGAATATTCATTTATAATATTAATTTCCTACCCATTATGAATTTTATCCACAAATACCCACAGGTACAAAATTTTTTGACATCCCTACTTAATACAATTATTATAGTATAAAAACAACATCGGTCTTTGATGTATAAATTGAAAAGAACATTTATTGGGACAAAACAATTAACTTCATATTATAATTTAAAAGTAAACATGTTGGCAAAACAATATTCAGATTTTTTATTTTTTGTTATTATACTTATTAAAATCATACTTAAATATGATAATAAGTTAAAAGTTAGGATTAAAAATATAATTTTGTTGATAAGTTGACTTGTATGGATCAAAACCTAAGATTGAATATAAATAGCATATTTATATGTCTTCTAAGATTAGTCTTAATTCTTTTTATAATGGATGTTTAGAATTGTTTAGTTTTTTTATTCTTTAGTTATTTTCCTTATTATAGCAACCAATATGTTTTTTATCATACGGCGATGTATCTTTTTAGTACATGTAACAAAATGAGTTTAATGCAAATCATTCTTCAATGCTTTAAGAATAGTATGGCACATATTTCAACTTAGCGAACATGTAGATTATAAAACTAATGAGTTAACAAAAGAGACTCAAACTAAGATGTTGAACTTATTAGGTACTCATAGTGGAAAAAATATAAACTGTGAACTCAAAACAAAAATAAATCATATATTGAGAACCTTAAAAAAAATTGAGCATAAAAATAATCCAAATTAAAATTATATATGTCATTCATCTTCCTCAATCATGCTCAGCAATATCATAAACATATGCTTTGATAATATCAATGTATCAAGCATGTGAAGGAATATGTAAATTTTTCAAATTGAAATCAAAGCACTTCAAATTCACACTCAATATTTATTTCTATTTATTTATTTTTTTAGGCAAACAATTTCTTTTCATCTTCTAAGAGAATTGAAATAGTGTTAACTAAGGGTGGTAAAAATACCTCTATTTATAAGTATTTGATTCGTGAATGATAGTTAGTATTCACAGGTAGTGGATATTTTAATACCCGTTTATAAACAGATTGAGATGCGAGTATCATACAAATTGTACCATGGGTATCCGTTACTAGCAAATAATTAAAATTAAAATTAATTTATATTTCATTAAGTTAAATATAATTAAAATTTAATTTATATTTTATTAGATCAAATGTAACTAAAATTAAAATTTAATTTATATTTTATTAGATTAAATTTAATTTTTATATAATTTTATTTATATTTTATTTCATATTCCTTTTTATAATTTGAATTAAATTTTATTTTAAAAGTTTATAAGGTATATTTTTTTAAATATTTGTGGGTATCCACGGGTACCCGCAGGTTTTAAAAACCTTGTGATATTTTTTAAACAAGTATTGATGCAGGTAACGAGACATGTAGCGAGTAGATTTTTTTGTTGTGGATCGGACTACAGATAGTCTCTATCCGCGTCCTACCAGACCCATTGTCATCCCTAACATTAACTAGTGTAGTCTGTTTTAGATAAATATCATATTTTAACAATATCTCATGCCATATTGAGTTCTACTTACCATATATTTCATCTTTGTCCCTTCAAAAACTTATTAAATATGGGAGATTCGCTGATGATATTTGAACTCACAAACTCAAAAAATGCATGTAAAATCCACAAATCTTGTGACATTACTTTAAGATGAGTGTGGATACGCCATGATTACAATGACAAAATTGATTTTTTCATGTTGGATCTATGCCATTAAATTTGAACTCAATGGTAAAGTTGATCGCCTCAAAGTTCCTCTGGAGACCAAAGGATGCATTACCAAAAGATGCATTCATATGGGGACTAGATTATAGTGATAGTTTCCCTTCAGTAGCTAAAATGACTACAGGTCGTGTTTCCCTTGCTATGACAAACATTTATCAATAGTCTCTTCATCATTTGGAAATTAAAATGTTTTTCTTTATGGTGATATGGAGGAAAAAGTCTAAATGGAGCAACTACGTGAATTTGTTGTTTAAGGAGAGTCTAGTTTGGTTTGTAAATTATGTCACCCTTATTATCTCTCAAGCAATCTCCATATGTTTGGTTTGAAAAAGAATGTCTCATTGTTCAACCCTTTAGAATGAAATTCAAAGAGAAAATTATTGAATTTTCTATTGTTATACTTCTCTCGAAAAATGTGCACTTAATAGTTTTTTTGTCGATGATATTTTTCAAAATAATGTTTTTAAAATCTCTCAAACTAGAGAAACACCAATAAAATCATTTTTAGACCAAGATTTTTGAAAGTCTGAAACACTTATTGGCCATTAAAGTAGTCTAATCAAAGAAAAGTGTTATAATTTCTTAAAGAAAATATGTTTTAGATATCCTAAGAGAGAAGATATGATTAACTAGAAACAAGTGGATAGTTCTATGGGCTCACAAATAAAAAATTAATGCCAAAACTGGGTGAAGCTTTCTTTTATCTAAGAAGTTAGAGAAAACTATATGAAAATCTTATTTATCTTACTATTATTAGATTAGATTTGTCTTTTGTATTTGGTGTTGAGTTAGTCCATGCAAACTTCTTATATTGATCACTGGAATGTTATCATGTGTATCCTTGATACCTTAAAAAGGCTTAATGACAAGGTCTATTTTATAAAGATAAAAGCAATAATATGATATGTAGGTATCGTTATGTTGATTGAAAGATAAAAGCAATACTATGATATCTAGGTTTTGTTATGTTGATTAAAAGGGCTTTCTCTTAAATGATATTGTGTTTTAATTAGAGGAATTATGGTTTCTTGAAAAAAAGTAAAAAATAAACCAAATATAATTACCTGATATACCTTGGAAGCTGAATATAGGACAATTGTATCTTTCACTTGTGTGGGTAAAACAAATCCTCCAAGAATTAGATTTTTGTAAGATTCAACAAATAAAAATGTAATCTTATGTTATCATCCTATAACTGTGTAGAAAAAATCATCGAAAAGACCTCAAATTGAATTTATGTTTCAAACTTGATCATCACTGTGTTCAAACTTGAAAGGAAGTGCTAACAATAAGTTCAAAATAATTCAAAAGTCATTTGGTAATATCAATTTGTACCTAAGATTACTTGTTTTTTCACTCTTTGATTTCTCCTCTTAGTATCCAAGATCACTTGTATATTAATTTGAGCATTTAAGGGAGATTTTTCAGGCTCTCAAAATATATAGTTCTCTTTTTCTTTGATATCCTCAAAAGTAATACATAGAGGGAAGTGGGAATAAAATAAAATAAGCTTCTCTTGTATTAAATTAAGAGATACAAAAATTATTTTGTAAAAACTCTTGGGTTGCTTTTTAAATAGTTAATTAAACTTGGAGAATTTAACTTGTGAAATAAGATGAATTTAGATTACCTTCTTACTTTTTCTATAATTGTTATACAAAGGCAGGCTTAACGGCCATACATCTCAGCCTCAATCAAATAGTCACCAGTATGCGAACAAGCAACTGAGGACCTTTCACCAGAGAAATGTTAAGGATGCAAAATCGGAAGATTTTAGGATTTTCCTCCGCATCGGGAAGTGTCATTTGAAGCACATCTGAAGTTTAAGAAGCAAACGTTTCAGTGTCAATTTATGCAGCCAAGGCACAATAGTAAAGTTGTGAAACACAACGATGGACAAATAGAGGACTATGTATGATCTCCACAGAAGAAGTAAAAATTCCAGCAAATGGATTACATGTTCAGAGAAGGCAGTCATGCAATTCATTATAGTAATTATCCATTCATATAAAAAATGTAGCAGCAAACATCAGGCACATGTCTCCAACAAGTATTCATTGGTTGCTTTCACGTTTTTTTTATATATTAACACTTCTTCCAGATCTGGGAGTAACCATAAATAGCTAAAACATTCATGTCTGCATGTTGTGGCAGACATTAATCACAATGTCAAAAACAGATTCAATGCGGAACAAAAGATGAAGCATCTGCCATAATAAAAATAGTTTATAAATTTAGCTTATGTGACGGCAACACTAGAGAAGAGCTGGGTATTGCTTTGCCTGCTGCCGGACCCTTCTCTTGTACTCTGCTGCATCCTGCAAAAAGTATCGCCACGTTAAAACTAACCTTAGACATTGAAGTCTCCATCCACTTCACTGTGTAGAAAGAAAAGTGCAAAAATAGGTCTTATAAGGATAATTTTATCCAAAAACACATAAAAAATTAATATAATAAATTGAATTGAATTTTTTACATACTAAAATCAACTTATATACACATCAACTTTTGAAAATATTAGACGATTAACACAGCATCTTTTGTATAGGTTGATTTTAACTTATGCAAGAAATACAATTTACTTTACTTCTTTCTCTTACCTATGATTACAGAGAAGTTTGTCCAAATAGAATCATATTAAAACATTAAATAACAATTTGTCAACACCTATTCATGATACACAATGTTCGAAGACCTAACATTCAAGCATGCCAGCTGTCATAACAGCAATCCTTAGAACGGGAGATAAATAACTGTGGAGCATTGACACTCGGAAAAGTATATTATTACTACTTTGCCTTGGTTAGTTGGTTTACCCTTCAAGAATGAATAATATTAATAAAATAAAAAAGGGATAAGTGCCTGGATGAATAGATGATAGCCTTCTGTCTGGGCAGGATCAGCAGGATTTGGCTGGTCAAGCAAGTCTTGGATACCCACAAGAATTTGCTTTACTGTTATGGCTGGTCTCCACCCCTGTAAATAATAAAGAACCTATAAATCTGTTTGCTCAGAAATTAGTTTCAAGCAGTTATCCAATTACCAATAAAGATGTACTTACACTATCCTCGTTAAGTATAGACAGGCACACAGTCCCGGAAGGATAAACATTTGGATGGAAGAAACCTTGTGGGAATTTACACTTTGGCGGCTTGCTAGGGTAGTCCTCACTAAAGTGAAGCGTAAGTGGGAAGTAGCCACCCTCCCAATCAGTCTGAAGCAAATGAAACGTAAATTAATATGAAGTAAATACCAGGCTTATTACTTAACAAGTTGCTTAATTCTTTTGCAAATTTAATCCAATATAAGAACACAGATAACGTGATATGATTCATTTCTAATAAACTTTCAATCATAAAATATTTGAGTTACCTTTTGATAAGATATGTCAAATGCAAAAGAAGAAATTTCTCACTTTTGATTTCTAAACCAAAGTATCTCACTAGTACTGAAAAATTCATTTGCAAAACTATGATGCAACTCGATAGCATAAATACAGACATATAATTTCATTCACATTCCTGTATAATATACGAACCTAGATGAAATTATACGTTCATATATAAATGCATGTCTTTGCATTTCCCAATTCTTGTAGGATATTATAGGAGGCTGCTTGAACAGTTTTAAGGAATGATTTAATAGGTGATCACGTTTTATGCAGAAATTGTTAAATATTTTCCAATGAACCATGCACTTTTAATGAATGATTTAATAGATGATCACGTTTTATGCAGAATGGTTAAATATTTTCCAATGAACCATGCACTTTTAATGAATGATTTAATAGATGATCACGTTTTATGCAGAATGGTTAAATATTTTCCAATGAACCATGCACGTTTTGGCACCTCTCTTCTTATGATGTTGAAACCCCTTAAGTCTAACCCCTCAGTGAATAAATAAAACTTAATTTCAAAAATCTTTCAACATGTCAAAAGATATAGGCAGAATAGTAGAGGGATAAACACATAATGCCAACAGTACATTCATGACCATGGTTTTAGATTGCCGTCACATTCTTCAATATTGCAGACACATTCAATGCAGCCACAATTGCAAATGGGTTGCAAGTTCATGTAGGTAATAAGCAAATGTGTTACGGAATCTTTTGAGGTGTGAGAAGAGACAGATTGAGAAACCCAGCAGGGATGTATGTATTGAGGTCCATGTCAACTTAGACATGGTCAAAATAGAGATTATAAAGGCTTGAACAACCCACATATTGTGAAATTGTTGAGTCGATTTATACCCAACCAAAATTCAAGACGGCCTAGTCCATCCCTCAATTGCCCAAAAACTTACCTGCCCCACCACTTTCTTTAGGCAATACTAAATAGTCAATATTACAATCTCCTTTGTTCCAGATTTACACACCCAGGCGTGAGTCCATGCTCCAAATGTCCCATCTAAGGTGTGTCGAGATCCCATATAGACCATGGGTATGCCCAAAATAGGCTTGGGCAATCCTCACCTAATGAGTTAGTTGATTGCCAGATGCCTCTCCTTTTTTAATTATAAATCCCTATTCCAGAAGAAATCAGAGGCAAGGATCACGGGATCAATTAACCAAACCTCGGACACAACTCTTCATGCTGTTGATGGTAAAATGATCCAACTGGTTCAGTTAACCAAACATCAACCACATTTTTTTGTGTACAGTGGTCACCGTGAGGTCAAAACAAATGTTTCATGCATACTACACAAACTCCCACCACTAGATCAGCCCTAGTGGTTACCAAACCTCAAACACAGCCCTTCACAGAAGCAAACATTACAATCTGAAAAACCGAATTCGGAAAATAATATCAACTTCTTAAAATATGTTTCGGAAACTAAACTAATTTATAAAAAAAAAAAAAAAGATATTTTTAGAAGAAAAAAAAAACAAAAACAATAAAATCCAAAGGGATGTAAACGTAAAACAAGATGCAGTTAGCAATTGACCAACTTTTAAGGTTAAGATAGCCCGCCTCAATTCAAGAGTACCAAGAAGGACGAAGAGTAGGCAAAGGAGATTCACTGATTCGGATTATCAACCGAGATAAACATTACAAGAACAGCAGTGATTTCATAATCAAAAGCAAAGAACTTGAAATTTGTGGAATTCAATTCATAACAATCAGCAAACGCGTAACTTATAAAAGAAGAACGCGAAAACATACCCCAGCCTTTCCAGGAATTGTGCAATGCCACACCATCAAGTTCACAGTTCCATCGGGCAGCGTCTCCGGCTTGGCAACAAAACCCTAAATCACGAAAGAGAGAAAAAAGGTGAAAACAAAAACGTTGGCCGCTGAGAAAGGAAGGAATCAATACGAAAGAGTTGTACGGACATGAGGATGGTTCTTCCGCCACGACTTGCGCTCCTCTGTGAGACGTCCACGAGCAATACCACCAGACATCTTCTCTATCTCTATTCACACGCAACACTTCACTCGCTCCGAGTCAGCTCAGTGTTTCCCAGTCCAACAAGCACTTTTCTCTCTTCCTTCCTTTCTTTATTTCTTATTTCTTGCTTACCCCCTTGGCTCTGCGTTGTGGTTGTGGGCAAACGAGGCATTTTTATTGCCCTGCCTCCTATCGAACGTACGGTCCTGATCCCATCTTAGATTCCCGTGCTGCCATCGCTGTTGTCGTTTCTATGTTTTTTGCTTTTTCTTATTTTTTTTTTAATCATATCTTTAAACCAAAGTCAATGCATTATTGTATAGGAATATATTTTGTTATATGTTTTATTATTATTAATTAAAATTTGGTGATTCTTCCATCAAAAATTACTTAAATCTACTAAATTTGCATATGATTTGATAATTTAAAAAACTTTAATTAAATTTAAAAAAGTGCATGAAAATATTATTATAGGGTAAGTCTTGCGCGTTTTCCTCTTATATTATTGTACTTATTCCATTTTTATGTATATTTTGTTTATATTCTTAACATCGCGTGCGAATCACGCTGTCATAGCCCACACCCCGTTGACGAGATAGAATACCGTTCGTTTTCCAAAAATTGACTAACCTAATTTGGGATGCTATTGTAACTTTTTCATCACACCAGTAATATTTTTTAAAATATTTTCAAGATAGATTTTATACTTGACTCGGCGTGTCCATGTTCTTTTCAAATAAAATATAAAATTAAAGAGAGGGGAAAATTTCTATTAATTTATATCATTATATAAAAATTTCTAATAAACATATATATATATATATATATAATATAAGTAATTATTTTAAAATGAAATAATTGTTTTACTAATTTTTTAGTTTTTAAATAGTCATTTCTCTAAATTTAATTATTTTTTTATTAAATATTTTTTGAATTAAAATAATTATTTACAAATAAAATTTTACCTAAAAAATAAATAAAAATTATTCATAATAAAATTATAAAATTATTTATTTTTATAAATATAATTTTATTATCATAAAAAATACACATGCACGTGTTTTCATTACATGTAAAAATTGTAAAGCTAAACATTAAAGTATTTATGTTATAATTAACGAAAAAATAAATTATACATTATTATGTTAAACTTAAATAGTCAGTATTTTTTAAAATAATATTTTTGTTACTTCCCGTTTTGCTTTCCAACAAAATTTTGGTTTTCGTTCTGTTACTTTTTGCTTAAATAAGATTTTACAATAAATTTTGAAAGTTGATTTTGGTTTTTAATAAAAAATAGTTTGATTTCCTATAAAATTTTATTTCTATTTTAGTTTATGATATTTCATTTATATTCTTGAAGTAAAAATTTGTTTATTAAAGGATCATATCAATGAGTAAAACTAACATTTTTTTAATTATTTAAATAAATATTATTATTTTGCTTTGTTTTAATTAGGGATTTGAATCCTCTTGTTTTAAAAATTTCTTATCTTCAAAAATAAACTAAAGAGAATAATGATTACGACTTTGTTTTTCAAGATCCTCCACCTTTTATTATTGAAATAGAACATCTTAACAAAATGAGATGTCATATTCATTTTTTTCTTCGTTAAAACAAAAATATTAAACTGATAGAGTGAAAAAATATTCTAAAATGATTTTTTCTTCTCTTAAACTTTTATTTGGAATTTTGTTATAATATATCCAAAAATATTATGTCGTTTATTAAAGGACCAAATTATAAATTATAATGGAATTCTAAGATCTAAAAATAAACAGTAAACAATATATTTGATGTTGTGATTGATCTTAATTATGTTAATCCAACTGATTTTAGGTTGTAATATTGTAATATCTTAATTGATTATCAAATTTTATTATATCTATAAACAAAATGTTTAAAGAGAATACCTTATGATATAATTAATAATTGATTATCTGGTATCTTCAATATATAATTAATATATTATAACAACCGATTATGTTCGAGTAACAAAATTGTTTAATATCTAGGTACAAAAAGTTTAAAAGGACTTTATACAAATAGTACTCACTCAGTTTCTTTCATATACATTTATACTTTATATAATTTATTCAAACTCTTATTGATTTGAGCTCTTGAAGTCTCATAATCCACCTTAAGGACACCCCTATGAAATTTGGTAAAAGATAATACTCACCTAAAAGAGTTACATCAAAACTCAATAGAAGATCGCTTCAACTTGAGAATTACATTACCACACATCTTCTACCATTCTCCAATAAGTAAAGTCTTTTTATAATCTTCTACATTTGTCAAAAAGAGAAAAATCTTTTGACTACAATGAAAATTAATAAGTTACAAATTAATTTGTTCTTTTATGCAACATCATTGACCAATCTTCTCATACCTATATACAACTCATTTTTCACCTTAAGATCATCATGTCTAAAATAATATTCAAAGTGTGGATTAAAGTAATAGGGAATATTATGCAAATCTCTATGAAATAATGTCCTCATTTTATGAAAAAATCCAACATGGTAATTAACATTATTTTACCATAAATGTTGGTGATAATCCTCCCCCTCCCCCTTCCTTTTTTAACACGATATACCATTTAACTCTTTTTTCAAAAAATTTAAATATTAAACCAATACGATAGGCAGAGATATGTTGTAATCTTTTTACCAAACACATTTGTTACAACTATAAAATACATATTTAAATTTGTAATTCTTTCTCAACATTTTAATTTTAATGGTAACATTAATCACATTTTAAAAAAGTTAATTAAGATATAATATATATTAATAACAAAAAAATTATAACAAACATTCATATTTATATTCTTCACTGTATAACATTTAATTAATAATAGAGTAAATAGAATAAACAATCAACATAATAATCTGAAAAAAAAATGTGTGTTAGTGAATGTTGTGCATATGTTGATTTTATAAATTAAACATTGTCAAATGTGTTGTTAAACAATTGAGTGGATATGCATAAATGGAGTGTCCCATACGACACTATAGAACAACCAATTTCGTCAACACATAAATCATAAAAAGAACTATCAAGATTGACCATCACGGATGGATTAATTTATTGTTGTTTACTGTTTCAAAATGTTTAATATAATAATTATTGAGATTTTTACGTTTTTAAAGTTTAAGAAAATGTTTTCGTGCGGATGGTCTCAAATTATTAATGTATTTCATTAAGAACCATATTAATGACATTGGTTGAATCATAATTGTTGTTTACAATTTGTATCAATATTTAAAACAAAATTATTTATCGTTAATTCAAATTTTTCTCGGAGTCTCTCGCTTCAGGTTTTGGGTAAATAATTTAGCCCATCAATTCGTACCTTATCCGGATAGAACTACATATTGTACGAGGCTTGAGCCCACCACACTGAAACAGGTAGACCCCATTGGGCTTTCATTGGACTTTTCTACAACAGTTATGTTGGGCCATTCTAACATTAACTGAGGCATAAATGTTTGAGAGGGATTTTTTTCTGCAACGATGACAACTACGTTTGAACTCTGAACACTGCAAATTACTCTTTTCTCTACCAAAAATAGGTTTTTAAGGGATGTAACAGTTGTGTAATTTGATGAATTTTTATATGTTATATTTCAAGAAAATTATAGCTAAACGTTTGCATCAATTCTATACAAGTTATTTAAAATCAAAAACAGAAAAACGAGTCTATGATTTTTTGGTGCAGTCCTCTACTTAGCACAGGAAATATTTTTATTTGCTATAAGATAAAAAATTTAATTAAAAATTACACTAAATATAGTTAAAAAATTATATCCCATTATAAAATAGTCTATATAAGTATTGTTTAAGTGCATGTGAACAAATCCAAGAAAATAAAAGGCATCATTACTATAGATGCAGACCTACCAACCGAGCAAGTACAAGTTCTCCTAAACTATAGTATATTAGTTTAACATAATCCTTTTGCATCATTCTAATCTTGGTCTATATTTATATATTAATGTGATTATAGGTCAAAGATAGAGTGATCTTATCTTTCATAATTAATCACGGAGGTAATTAATATGCATTTATTATATATATATGCTTAATTTGTATCATCTCATGACTCATGAGAGCTTTAGATGATTTGGTGTGATGAGAAAGTGACAAGTGCTTGTGTAAATGCATTTTATTTTTATTTGTTTTTGAAAAAAAAAAAGCCAAATTGTAAATAATAGAGCAACATTTATGAAAGCAATCTAAGTGTGTTACATGCCAACTTGCATGTTTGCACTCATGCAGATGCTGACAAAATGCCTTTTGAAGTTTTTGCACTGAAAAGAAGAAAGGTATATGATAAAAAGGCTTAAATCCAATGCAACTCTCTCACTTAACAAACTTAAGTTTCTCTTCAATAAAGTAGATGAGGGTAATTGACTACGAACTAGAACTAAGTCAGGACCACAACATAATGACACCTCAAAAAGCCATGAATTAATTATCTACATCACCCACTTTTTAAAAAGGGGCAAATATTTTTTTTTTATAAATTATTCCTTTTTTTTTTTACATATTTAATTACATTGATAAAGTGAGAAGCTATAGTTGGGAATTGTGACCTGTAAATTGTTTTTCAAATCATTTAACTAAAACAATAAAAAAAAAATACAATATGTTCTCCCTATTTCTTGTTGTTCTACTACACCTTTCGGTTTCCCACCAAAAAAGATTATATTGTTCTTAGGATAAATTTAACAGATTATGAATATCAATTATATTATTATATAAAAAAAATCAACGATAATAAGTTATCTAATTGAGATTTAATTAAGTTTTAAATTTCTTATAAAATTGAATATTTTTAATTAAGTTTCTATTACATGCATATAACCTCGTTTTTTTTAACAAGATGACAGAATAAAAGAACTACCCAAATTTATTAACAATTTAATTGGAGATATATGAAGAGCACTTTTTCATTTTTGTGATGAGTTAAAAGTACTCTATTTGCCAACAAAAGGAATTTGAGATGCGTTTAAAAAGGGGTGTGCATGTGAAAAGATGTCGATTAGGGATAGATGGGAAAACCGAAAGAAGATGTCTCTCCATCAATATTTTTTGACAATTTTCTCTCATTATTGCTAACAGGTCCCGGCCAAATCATACGATTCGATGATGAACATGTTTTGGAAAAAAAAAATAATAGCTTTTCAAATGCTCAGCAGCTCCTCACTATTAATTTAAAAAGCTAGTGTTTTTCATATATAGTCATCCATTTTATTGTTTCATTATTGTTTCATGGTTACTAAAAAACAAAGAATAGTCATCCATTTTACTCATAACATAGGAAATACCTATAGAAAAATAGTAAATAGTAAGGATATTATTAACAACGACACATTCATTTTGATGGATACACTACTTCTAAGACCAAAAGTTGAGATCATTCAAAAATTATTCTCCGATAAAATGATATTTTTAAGGTAATGTATAGTTATGCATAAGAGGAAGTAAGAGAAAGGAACATGGCGCTAAATGCTATTTTTTTCACTTTTGGTTTAGGGTGCCTTTTCTGATCTCTACGGAATTATTCCACTCGATCAAATCAAATGGACGACGTAACGTTATAGGGCTCGAAATGAACCACAACAGCATAATAAATAAATAAAGTGTGCAACGGCGTATTTCCTCGTACGAAGACAATCTTAGCATTTGAGCAATCGAATTTAGGACAATATTAAGATGAAAAAAAATCTAAATTTTGATATCTAATTTATAATAATCTAAACTTATATTATTTTATATCTATTTAAATAGATTTATCTCACATTCATATTTTTGGATTTTAAATTCAATCCACTTAGAATTAGATTTGGATTGAATTACTTTTAGGATTTTGAAAATTTTAGTACATTTAGGTCCATTGAAAGTTGGTTAAGTCGATCCAGAAAAAAAGATGTATGAGTCGGTCTTAATTGAAGGTCAGTCGAATCATTCTAATCGAAGATCAACAAAAGTTCAATCAAGTCGGACCAATCAAAGATCATTCGAGTTAATGGCCAATTGAATTTGCTCGCCAAATGTCAATCGAGTTTTTATATTCCATAAAAATCCAAAGAAAATATCCCATCAAAACTCCATTAAGTAAATTGAATTTGTTAAAAAAACTAAAGTTACATAATTATCATATCTAAAGTGAAACTTAAAATATCAAAATAACATAACTAATGTTCTCGAAGAATATAAAGTGAAATTAAACCTTTAAGTTCATGTTAAGTTGAAAAAGGTAATTATATATATATATATATATATATATATATATATATATATTATTCTAGAAATAAGTTAGCGTATAAATTTTTACAGTGCAATTAATAAGAATTTTCATAAAAAATATAAATTAAACTAATGTTATAATAAATTCGTGAAGAGTGTAAGTGAGTTGTGAAATTGGTGATGGTTATTTGAAATTTAAAATATTTGTAGCTGGTATTGTTATTTTTTGAATAATGAAGTTAGACAAAATGTAGTTAATGGGTTAAATTTAAAGTTAAGTTTTTACGACGGTATTAATTAGGCGAAAACAACCATTTACCAGACCTTTTTATTTTTTGATCAAGTTAAATCAATGTAAGATGAAATCTTGAAACACCATTTTTAAGGAAAAAAAAAAATCAGACCTTTAAAACTTAACTGAGATTCCAATTGAGTTTATCTTACTTGTAGAAGCAAGCAAGCCAACCTTTCGTTGTAAGTTGTAACCATTGAAGAAGAGAGGCTGAGGTGATCGAAGAGACAAAAAGTGGTGGGTTAAAAAGTGAGTGATTCTTGTAACCCAAAAAATGTTTTCTTTTAACTTGTAAGAAAGTGATTTGTATAGACGAAGTCCAATCATCATGTAGACTCCTTTTCTGGAACTTCTTTATCAGCGTAGATTGCACTTCCAAGATGAAACATATCACTGAGGTTCCTTATTTTTCTCACGACTTCTATTTGTCCCTTCTCAATCTATGAAATTCCGAAGAATCCAATGAAAAAGTGGGAGGTGAAGAAAGAGAAATTGAAGTCAACATCTAGTTCGTCAGCAAGACCAGTGTGTTTTTCAAGTAAATGAAAATGAATATTTTTATGACATATACCCAATAAGTTTCACCTCGCTTAAAAGTCAAAATCAAACGAAATTTACATATTTTTATCTTTCTCCACCCTTTAAGGTGTTTTTTAAGAAACAAACCGTGATGAAGTTCAACGCTTCAAAGTGGACAATATTTCGAGAATGAGGTGGTTGTTCCTAACGATGACTACTAGACGAACTTGGGTCGAAATCGAAACATTGACGACGACCATGAAACCGACAACTCCCTTTCAAATTCTCTTATCCTCAACTGAAAACTTGTTTCAGTACACCCAATAAATCAAACGAATTTTTTCTAATTATGACTGCGAGACAAACTTGAATGAGAATTGGAACAAATATATTTCATCATCAAATGCCAGATAAACTATTGTTACTTAATTAAACTATCACTCACCAACTCTTCCTGACCAAGGAAGCTAATTGCTTTCCGTGACTTGTATTTTACACGATTGAAATCTAAGCAATTCAAAAAAAGAATGATAAAGAAGCAAATTTTATGGGTGGCCTCTTACAGAATCAGAAATTGATGCTCTGATCGAGAAGGACACCCCAAACCAGTTACTGTTATGGTCTCTGAGAAATCTTGGTACGTGTTTGGTATCTTGAAGATACTTCCAAAAAAATTAAAGCAAAAACATACACTTTGCTTTTAAATATTTTATTTGACAAAATACTTATAAGTAAACCACTTTACATAGCTTTGGATCCCTCTGCTCTCCCACATGCACCAAAAGTTACCCCAAAATATGTTACATTTTCTTTCTTCTTTTCTCTTTTCGCGCATCTCATGTGGTTGGACAAATACCTTGTAGAGAGAACAGTACTGAAGTAGAATGGAATCCAAGAGCAACTTCACAAGTTCCGAACACAAAAAATGCGCCACGTAATGATGAAAATAATATATTATTATTATCTATCTAATCATCACAAATTTTCGTGCTATAATATTTATCTGGTATTAATAATATTTTTTTCTGTATCAATAATATATTATTTTAAAACTTATTATAGTAAAAAGTAATGTTGTATCAGAAAAAACAAAAAAACATAACGATTTATTTAATGTCAGGGACAAGATGAAGTATATTAACTGGTAATGTTACAAACAAAAAGGGATTTATTTAAGATAAAATATTAATATATTACGATGATTTACTGCGCTGCTCGTTTCCGCAACAAACGAATAAAGAAAAGTGTGTCATGAACCCGTTTTGCAATATGTATCAAATCATATTCACTTACTATAATCGTTGTTAATATTGTAAATACATGGCTACATACATAAATGTGTCCTTTTTTCTATTGTAGATTATTAATTTAATTTAAAAAACTGAATTTTAAAAAATAATAATTTAAAAGGATAAACTAGTAAAATGATTCATTAATTTAAAAAATAATTAAGTTTAAATTAATATTCATTTAATTAAAATAAAAATATAATTATTTATTATAATATAAGAAACTAAGATATTAGTCTATTATAATATAAGAAAATAGGATAATTTATTTTATTGTGCATGTTTATTTTGTTGACTAGTGTTTTAAAATGTTAATTTTTTAGTTCGACATTATTAATTTGTTTTTTATTTATATTTATTTTGTCACATGTAAAGTTATTTTATTTTTTTATCTATTCGTTTTTACATATATTTTATATCAATGTAAAGAAGAAGAAAAAATGATTTAATTTAAATTATTCACACTACATGTTCAATTATATTCAAAAGGGAAAAAATTGAATATTCACATTATTTTAAGTAATAATTCACGTCTATATAATAAGTTTTTTAATTAACGTCTATACATACTTTTTAGAATGTTTTTGATAGTTCCACTTCTTTTATATATATTTATTAACTTTAATTGTATTTATTTTAGTTAAGTTTTGAATGAATTGTTTTTTTATTTGAAATTTATTATTTCCTGCATTTGTTTTTGTTTTTGTTTTATTTTGAAGGTTTTAATTAAATGATCAAATATGGGAACTCAACACTTTCTTAAATATCAAAGTAGAAAATGGGAAATCACTTCTTTGAGTTAAGATATTGGAAATTATATATTTTAACTCTACCCCTTAAATTATAGGAACTATACAAGAGATAATTTAAGAAAAATTTAAGATGAGAATCGTTGGAAATTTAAGTTTGAGTCTAAGTTTCATATTGAGTAAAAATGAGAAAGTTAAGCACCATATAAACCTATTGTCCTAAAGTTTTAGGTTGAGAGTGATGTCAATATTTTATGTGGTTGAACTCAAGTATTATTAGTGTTGTATTTTTCCAATGAACCTCCTTTCTCTAAAGATCTAATAAGTGATACGAGAGTTGGTTCTTAAATTTGATATTTGAAACCATCAAGTTAAATTTGATACATTTATATTTAGAACATCACTTAAAGTTGATATGCATGAAAGACAAAATATTTGGAAGATACAACACATTTATGAGGGTTCTATCCCTACAAAGCTAACTTTTACACAGAACTTTAAATTAGGTAGTGTCTTGTTCCTAAAGGAAGTACACATAACTAATGTAGAACCTCTAAATAAATGCTACAGGATAACCATAGATTCTATCTGTCACTTAATGTTTTAGGAGAAGACAGAACATACACTAAAGGCTTTGGTTAGGAAAAGTTAATAATACCGCAATTTTAATTGAATATTAGCAATAACTATATATTAGGAAAGTTAAGGAAGTTATAAACTTCAGCAATTTCATTATTTAATTTACATTATGTCCATTTTCATTCTCATGTTTATAAAATTTTCAATTTAGTTATCTTGTCACTCAATTTTCAATGCTCTAAAAATCATATTTAAATCGTCCTACTATCACACAATTACACGTGATACTATTTTTACTTATCTTTACTACCACTTTGGTACTCCCGTTAAAATTTATGAATTTCTCATTGTGTTAAATAAAAAATGAAAAATTTTGTTATCCATAATAATTCTACCTTCTTTGGAAAAACTATCGTTAATGAAATAAAGTTGTGGCCTTTACGGGAAAAAAAAACTCTTTAAGATGTGATTATTAATTCAATCAAATGGTTTTCAGATTCTCATGATGACATAATTGGACATCTTTCCTACATTGTAGATTTTCCTGATTGATATATAGTACAGTCCATTTTTTATAGTTGTCGTTTGACTAGTTTTTAAAGATTTGTGCAATATATGTGTTCATAAGTAACAGATATTTAACAAATAGATTGACGATGTCAAAATAAAATGCATAAATAACAGATATTTAAAATACAATTTCTTTCCAAATATTTATATCCATAATTTAGCCATTTGAATAGTTTTCTAAAAAAAAAATGCAGAGAATGGTGGTTTTGCCGAGGGGACCGCAGACTGAAATGGGTAGAAAGTGGGTATTTTGATGAACATGTGAGTGAGGGCCCAAAAGCTTGTTTTTGCCCTTATGCTACGTCTCATGGTGGAGGTGCCTATCCTTTTCACTTCTCTAACTTTTCACCCTCATTTATCTTTTAAAAAATTTTCACTATTAAATTTTGACAATTTTTGAGATATTTTTTAAATAATTTTATATTCTTTTATTTTTCCATTTTTAATATTTAAAAAAAAATCACCATAAGAAAAAATTATTAAAATTTACTGATCAAAATATTATTATCTATTATTTTTTAATACGGACCTGCCATCTGGACTCTGCCACCTGCTACTCCACACAACAAGGTTACATCCTGCACCACAAAAACACAAACCCTTTTCTTCTCTTTCCGATCCATTCATCCCTATTGCTACCATCACTCATGTGGATATCAACCAACAAAACAAAAATACACAACTTAATAATCCCAACCCAACTTTATAAAATTAGTTGTCAATAAATGCTCTCTAAAATAACACTCATCACATCATTCTCATTATTAGCCTTCGATGGGTTTCTTCAACTTCTGTTGTCGTGGTCAGTGAAGTTTTGTTTCTCAATTTCTTATTTTTGTCACTGTCTGTCTATATATATGTAATAATTAATATTTAAAATAATAATTATCCAAAATACTATGCAGGCAATTACCGTGTTTTCATTTTGTTATTTTATTTTTTCCATATAATGAGAATGGGTGGGTGACTTTATTATTTTTATTTAATTTTTTGTTTTAATATTTTATTAAATAAGATACCGACCATATTAAAAAAGAATACGATCATTACTATTCTATTGTTCAAGTCTGTCTGAATTATTAGGATCACATGAGAATATTATTCATCTACTGCTTGAAATAAATTGGTATGCTTGTGGAACATCGTCAGGTTAAATTGAATTTTTCGTCTTAAAAAAGAGTTTAAATACCGGGATGAGGAGGTGATTGAATAATTAAGAATTGATTGCTTAGGTGACAAATGATTACACAAGCAAGATATAAGTTGTAACAATTTTTTCTTTTCATAACATGGTCTTGTAAATTATCTTTCCTCTTAAATGAATGTTACTCAAATTACTTTCTATTCTATGTTTTATGTGATTGAATAAGCTACGTAAAAAAGTAAAATTTAATCATATAACTTAACATTACAAAACTAATTTGTAAAGTGAAGTTACACTCATATATATATATATATATATATATATATATATATATATATATATATATCTCAAATGTGAAATTAAGTATTAATGGATGATTCGAAGGTGACTCAATAGTAGGTGGTACAATAAATCCAATCTAACAAACAACACATTTTGCTATGAAGAAATTTATCCATAACTTTGATATTATATCTTAAAAAATGGGTTTTAAGTCTAATTCAACTTACAAAATCGGTTTATAAAATGAAACTCACATCCACTTATATATCTTAGATTGACATTATCTCTAATCGACGTAGGATCTCCAACAAACTATGATATTCTCACTTTTCTTATTATGTAAATCAAACAAATTAATGCATGATTGTATGGTAAGAATATCAATGAGATTTTTTTATCAAACTTTGTGGAGTAAGTACAATGAATCATCTTGACCATGTCAAATTATAGTTTATGAACCAATATTTGTCAACATATAGGTCAAAAGGTAGTTTCTAGTTGGTCTTGGACAACATAACTTTACAAATAGATGCCTTAATCATTATATGATATGTGTGATTCTTAGATCTTTGTGAAGACTAGGAATAGGTATATGATTCCCGTACCTTCATAAAATACACATATAAATTACATAAATCATTAAATAACCTTGATTCATTAAATATATAAATTTGTTTTAAGATAAGATAGATAGCAGATCAGCATTACTCATACTCACAACCCATTATCCTTAATGATACCATTACAATTATAGATATTTATAAATAAATATAAAATAACTACAATCCAAATTATTATATTCTAGATATTTTAATCTTGTAATTTTTTAAAAGCTTTTGTTATAAATTGAATGCAATATAGTAATAATTATTGTTACAATCACTTCATCATTATATTTTTATTATTATCGTAATAGTTATTATTATTGTAATGATCTTATTAAAAGTCAGTGTGATGTTTATTGCAATATTCATACATATTAGTAATGACCATTATCAAATACTAGTGAAAATATATATACCATGTGTTCACTTTCTGTATGATAAATAATAATAATAAAACTATTATTATTATAATTATAAAATTAAATTTGAATAATTTTTATAATTTTATTTCTGATAATATTTATTTTATTTTAGATAACCTTTTTATTTTAAAAAATATTTAAAATAAAAAAAATCAAATCGAAAACCAATTAAGTTTTAATAACCTGTCACTTAAAGAATAAATTTAGTAAAATATTTATTTTGATTTAAAAAATTATTTAAAGGATAAAACTGAGAACAAAATCTGTATATCAAAAGAGAAAATCTTCTTAGTATAATAGTATAGATAATAATAATAATAATAATAATAATAATAAATAAATAAATAAATAATCTGATAATAATAATAAATTAAAAATAGCTTTAAAAAAATGTTATAGGATCATTCATATATTTTACAATATGATAATTGAGTTTTTAATTTTATTTATAAATCCTTAAAAAATGGATTAAATATTCAAGGTTTCACTATAACACTTTCTCACCCCGTCATCCAATATAGAATGCTAAGATTTTTTTTTATTGTATATTAGAAAATTCTTTTATTTAATCCTTTTGAATATTGTTGGATGGTGATATATTTTATTAAGTTTAAGTTATAACATTCTAACTTTCTTATAATTGGGAATTTTGCCACTTAAAATGTTATGATTAGAATGAATTTTGAAAAGTCATTTAAAGGCTTAAAATCATAATTATAATTTTAAATTGGAAGAGAATTAGAAATAATTTTTATTTATATTTTTTTCCATATTTGAGTCTTGTTATAATTCTTAGTCAAAGTTTTGACTTCATTATAAAGTTAAAGGTAATCAATGTGAACATAAATAATGGATCAATTAAATACTTTTGAAAACTTATTTAAGAAAATGAGAAACATGAATCTTATTCAAAATACTTAAAATGAGGTTTTAGACTTATATGCGGGGATGATGTAACTATTCCGTTAAAAATATATATAAAGAATCGGAACTAAATTAAATAATTAATTCACAAATGATAATATTAAAAATGTCATTAGTAAAGTAGATTGTTACATTACCGGAAGGAAAAAAACTTTCATAATACAAAATAATAACAATTTATATTACCAAAACCATCGGTCATCCAAAAAATACATATATACATTGAATTTTCACCTTATAAATTTTGCATCTATCATATTATTTATCGTCTTTTTCAACATTTGACCAAGATAAGGAATATTATCCACTTATATGATACAGTAAATTATTATGACTTACAATACAAACTTTACTCAAGTTATAGAAACTTTCTTAATCTTTCATCACTTAAAAAACTTTCATAATACAAAGTAATAACAATTTATATCAGACTTATATTTTCTGTTCACTTATAAAAGTTTATGATTATGATTTAGTCTTAATATTATTTGAAGAGTTGGATTGAAAAAAGATTTAAGACATAGGATTTATTTAATTATATGGATGATATAAAGAAACAGAAACTAAAAAGAAGAAGCGTAACTTAGGAATTAAAAAGTAATCTAAGCACGCGAGAAGTATAAATATTTATGTATCCAACAAATAAGAGTGCATGTATTACATTTATTATATAAATATATTTTTAATTCTTTAATTTTCGATGAATTTTGGAATTAGTTAATTTTGAAATTTTAAATTAATTTAGTCCTTTATTTTTTAAAATACGTAAATTTAGTCATTTTAATCAATTTTTGTTAAGTTTATTTGATATTTCGTATGTATTTGAAGATTGTATTTTAGTTGTTTATATTTTTTGACACATTTTTGTTTTAATATTAAGTTAAATACTATTATAAAACGCGCTTGAAATATTGAATAAACTTAACAAAATTTGATTAAATGACTAAATCTATATATTTTGAGAAAATAAATGATTAATTTGGTTCAAAGTTTCGAAATGAGCTAATTTTAAAATTTACTAAGAAGTAAACGACAAAACCATATTTAATCCACTATTCATAATGTATAATAACGTGTATTCTTTGTTCAAATACAATTCCTAAGTAGGATTATCATATAGGATATTTTTTATTCAGATATTTAACATTGATATATACTTGAAATTTAAATTCACGAGTCATATATATATATATATTCTATATAAACTCTATCGGAAAAAACTTTTAAATCATAAATAAGAATGGAAAGCAAAGAAAGAAAAGCAAAGGAAGCCGTATCATTAGGTCACACGCCACACAAAACGGTATTTATATAATACCTTTCATCATTAGTTTTTTTAATAAATAAATAAATTAATTAGGAGTTGGTTTGTTTGTCCTTCTGCAGTAGGAGGAGGCGGTGTTAACTTAAAGAAGAGAGATAAATAAATAAAAAATAAAAAATAAAAAATAAAAGTGGAGGGAAAAGAGAGTGGCAGAGAGGGAAGGGAAGAGTGAAGACAGTTGGAGGCGGGGACTTAACACGAGAAAAGAGAAGCGAAGAGAAACAAAATAACCCATCTAATTAAAAAAATAAAATAATATTAAAAAAAGATTAAGGAGTGATAAAAATAGAGAAAATCAATTGAGAGAGAGAGAGAGAGAGCGTGCATCTCCATAGCCATAGAAGATAGAACAGAGAGAAGAGAAGAAAAGAGAAGTAGTGAAGAAGAAGAAAAGTGACACTGATAGTGTTGAAGTTGTTGTTGTTGTTGTTGCTTAGCGGTTTCTGCTCCGCTACTCTTCAAACGACGCCTTTTTTTGTTTGTTTCTTTCTTCTTCGTTTTCTCTCAACAACCACCACTTCCTCTTTCTCTCTCTCTTGCTGTTAAATCCACCTTCCTTCTCTCTCTTATCTTCTGCTGTTTGCTGCTGCATCGTTTTCTTTCATTCTAATCCTAACTGTTCAGTCAGACACAAAACACATTCACTCACGTTTTTTGGCTCTTTCCCATGGAAGCATCGGAGAATTGTTCTGTTAAAGTCGCTCTTCACATTCGTCCTCTCATTGCCGATGAACGACAGCAAGGTTGCATTGAATGTGTTTCCGTCACGCCTGGGAAGCCTCAGGTACTCTCTCTCTTCTTCATTCACCTCATCTTCCTCCTTCTTTTTTCTTTTCTATTTTTATTTCCAGCTCTCTGTTTTTTGTTTTTTACTATAGTAATAGTTATTAGTATTTGCTTTGTCGTTTTGCGGACAATTCATTAATTAATGGCGTCTTCTTCTTTTTTCGGCACCCGGGTTTGCTTAATTATCATTTGGAAGATTCTTTCTTTCTTTTTGGGTAAATAAAAGTATTATTATTAATGGCTGCATTTATGATTCCTTTCTTGTTTATTTAGCATTGAAACTTAGAATTTGCTTCAATCCTTTTCTAGAAAAAGAAAATTAATAGAAGTCCAGTTTCACAGGTTTCTTTCACTTACAATTTGGGGTTGTTTGATTTGATAAAATTGGTATTCGAAAGGATTATGGAGTTTTACTTTTGTACTTTATGATTATATTATTGTTAGTCGTGGGATGAGTGAGGCATTTTCCTCTTTCATGCTATGAGTAATTTTCACTCAGCTCGTCCTATTATGGATTGGTTTCTTGTTTGGCATTTTTCGTTGTTTTTCTTTATCTTACGCGCAATGAAATTGATCCATGGGACTGAAAATTTGCCATTACATATGATTTCAATTCTGGGAATTTATATCAGATTGTTTAAGATTTTTTTAGTCAATTCACCCAAATTATATTTGGAAAATTTCCTTTTGTATTAACCTCAGAACAGGGAAATAAAATGATTATTTATATGAAGATATACATGCAACCTTAAGAAAAATAAAACTTGTTCTACTGTTTGGACCATGGACTTAAATTTTAGAGAAACACGCTCTTCTGCATCGATGTACTGTATGAAATGAATTAAGACGAGCTTTAAATTGCGTGCATTTCAATGGTGAAAGCTTACTTCTTTTGAAGATTGTGACTATGAACTCGTACTTTTCTGATATTTTTCTGGTACATGTGGAGAAGTTGTGAGTGTGCACATTTCTTGTGCTTTTGGCTCCGGAGAATTTGATTATGGTATTTCAATGACCAGATTCAGATTGGATCGCATTCCTTTACATTTGATAATGTTTATGGAAATGGTGGATCTCCTTCGGTTGACATGTTTGAGGAATGCGTTGCTCCATTGGTTGATGGCTTATTCCAAGGATACAATGCTACAGTACTTGCCTATGGTCAGGTTAGGTTCACCTTGCATGTCAAGGACTGTTGAAGTTGAGAAATATCATTCTGTTCATCTTTTGTATTTGACATTCGTATTTGCCACAGACAGGATCTGGGAAAACGTATACCATGGGAACTGGCTATAATGACAATTGTCGGATCGGATTAATTCCTCAGGTTATGAATGCCTTATTCAACAAAGTTGAAACACTAAAGCATCAAACAGAATTTCAGTTGCGAGTCTCCTTCATTGAGGTATATCTACTACGCTATGCGGGTTTGTATATGAAGAATCGTACGTTAAATTTTTTTTTTTTTTTTAAATTTGAATCCTTATATGCGGTTTAAATAACTGGTCAAATTGAGGATGTTCCATGTGAAATGATTTTCCACACGGCAGTCTTTTTTGAACCATTGATCCAAACATACCATTGGCTGGCTGTGCTTGTGCATTGCTCTTCATAGAAATAGGAAATGTTTCCATGAACTCTTATTCTTGTCAGGGACTTAATTATGCATTTGATTTTGAAGATTTTAAAGGAAGAGGTCAGGGACCTGTTGGATACGGTATCTTTGGGCAAATCAGACACCTCCAACTCTAATGGCCATTCTGGAAAAATAACTGTTCCTGGGAAGTCACCAATACAAATTCGTGAAACAGCAAATGGAATAATAACACTGGCAGGAATAACTGAAATTTCTGTAAGTACATTACATGAGATGTCTGCATACTTGGAACAGGGTTCTTTAAGTAGGGCAACGGGAAGTACAAATATGAACAACCTGTCCAGGTAAATGAGTTCTCAATCTTCCTTGTCCACCTAATAAATAAATGATACTTGATGCTGTCATTTTGTGTTCGGATGCTTAAGAAAATTGTAGTTTCCTTACACTGCACATACTGGCCCGTTGATATTTTAATGTTTGATGTGAAATTTTACTTTCTTTCATTGTAAACCTTTCCAAGCCAGCACCACTGGCGCAAGCTACCTTTGATCCTTTTTACAAGAACCATTTTGGGCTGTTTTCTTTTGGTCCTTTTTATAAGACCCCCACCAAATTGTCTGCTACTTCTTTTTAAATTTCCTTAATTACTTAACAGTTTTTCTTGTCAGTGATAACAGTAAATGTGGTAAATTTATTACTTAAACTCTCTTGCAAGAGGATAAGGGAAGATCCCTAACAAGAACATAAGCAGAGATACAACCATTAATTAGGTGGAAAAAGATAAAGGTTAATAGTCAATGCCACCATATAAATTAACTTAATTCCTTATGTCCCATGATGTGATTTCCATTAAATTTGATCTTTATAATCTAATAATTTGTTATTTCCTCTTTTGCTTGTACTAGTCGGTCACATGCCATTTTCACAATTACATTAGAACAAATGCACAAGCTCCATTCTGTTTCTACCACCAATGACTCTTCAGATGAGGATATGGGTGAAGAATACCTTTCAGCAAAGCTCCATTTGGTAGATCTAGCTGGATCTGAACGAGCTAAAAGAACAGGTTCTGATGGCCTTCGTTTGAAAGAAGGTTTGCAATACATGATTAACCTGAATACCTTGTATACTTCTGAGTCAGAGAGAGTGTTCCAATAATTGAAATTATAATGACAAGGATTTAATGACTATTTTTCAATAGGAATACACATCAACAAAGGTCTTCTTGCTCTTGGTAATGTCATAAGTGCACTAGGTGATGAGAAAAAGCGAAAGGAAGGTGTGCATGTTCCTTATCGTGATAGCAAACTCACTCGACTCTTACAGGTTAGGGATATTTTATTGTTTGGAATACTCGTTATATCTATAAACACTCACATACACAGACTATCAATGTATGGTTTAAACATCAAGATTTGTTCCTTTTACAAGTAATCACTCCTCTCAGGTGATATGGCCCCTATTTATCTAAAGACTGATTAATTATGTTTTTTCCATTTGGATAGCTTTTAGAACTGGCGATACTAGTCAATTGTCTCTTGTTTTTGCCTTTCTGAGATCATATTTGCCATACCTTTCCTTTTTAGTGGTTTGTGCAATGCCATGAAAATTCCTTGCAATGATTATGTGTGTGTGTGTGTGTGTGTGTGTGTGTGTGTATATATATATATATATATATATATATATATATATATATTTCAAAATTTAGCCAGTTAAGGATTCTATGTTCTGTATAAATATTTCTGGACTCCAACTTCTTTGTGGTTTTCAAGCTTTCAAGGAACTAACTACTGAATACAAAATTCAAAGTATTCAGTGTATCAAATATTTAAATTTTGGTGTTGACATTCTTTTGAGCTTACCCTTTCCAGTTAAGGTAGGAACTAATAATTCTTAGTTTCTTAATGTCAGTTTCTAAGAAACTTTTGATCCAAAGTCACTGACCCTTGTTGCAGGATTCACTTGGTGGAAACAGCAAAACTGTCATGATAGGTAATACTTCTGAAAGTTGATTCATGGCTCTGAATACCTGTGTTTAAGCATGTTCCTGCTTTGCTTTTTGTTCAATCCACTTAAACTAGGAAATATTCCTCTCCAGTTAATTTTGTATTGAAGCCAGCTTATTGCAGTGGAGTTTTTATTTTATTAATGTATGAGCCAGTTAACGAATTTTAAGTTCTTTTAGTAACATTTGTGGGTTCTTGGTTCACGAAGACATTTTTTGTCATTATTTTTGGGTAGCTTCCTATCATATAATATCACAAAATCTGATGGACTGTATTTTCCTTTCTCTTATTACATTTTAAGAAAACTTACTGATGCCTTTTTTTACATGCCATATAGACATAATTCATCATGCAGTTTGATGGAAAAGATTCTGATGCCAAGCATATCTGCCACTTTCATTGCTTTTCAGATTAAAGCATATGCTGGCTTTGTACTCTACATGATGAATTGAAGATATTTTTTCCTCTTTTAGACATATTAATTAGATATTTTAATGTGTATATCTAATACAGTACTGTATAGATAAATTAATAATATTGTTTCTCTAATCAAAAGTAATTTTTTTACATGCTTTTCAATCCCAAAATGGTTCCTCTTTGCCCAGCTTGCATAAGTCCTGCTGATGTCAATGCTGAGGAAACTCTTAACACTCTCAAATATGCAAACCGTGCACGCAATATTCAAAATAAGCCTGTTGTAAGTTTACACAATTCTTTTATATATTACATTCTTCTCCTCTTATTTGAGGAAGATAAGGAAATTCATTCTGGTCAAGTTTCATATGCTACAATCTATATTGTTAACTTTACAGGTTAATCGAGATTTAATATCCAATGAGATGCAGCAAATGCGCCAACAGTTGAAGTACTTGCAGGCTGAACTCTGTTCTCGGGGAGCAGCTCCCTCTGATGAAGTGCGGGTATTTGTCTTAACTGAGACTTGCACTTTAAGTTAGCACGAGATCTTTTCTGGTTCATGTATATCTTGCTGCTCGTCTTGTACAGGTTCTTAAGGAAAGGATTGCTTGGCTTGAGGCTACTAATGAATATCTTTACAGAGAACTTCATGAATATCGCAGTAGATGTGCTTTTGTAGAGAGATGTGAAATCGATGAACCAGCAGTATGTGAATAGGAGAATGCTTAAAATTTAAATGCATGTTTTTTTTTTTTTTTTGTTGATTAAACACTATCTCATAATTATTATTATTTTTTTCTCTCAGGATAGAAACATTTATCTCATGAAAGCTGATGGGCTTGAGAGGCGCTTTCAGAGCTTAGATTCATCTGACCATCCCATGGTTGGAAGTATATCTGGTAGACATGAATTAAGCTGGTTTTTTAGTCAAAAACTGATTTTTATTTTTAATTTAAGAATATCTATATATAGGAATTTTAAAACTGGTGGATGGGGAGAGGGAATGAATAGCTCGTTCTCCTGCTCCATTATTTTGGAAAAATATGTTTTTTATTTCCAGTTCCTGCTTCTAGTACATATTACACATTTATGGAAGGTTTGCATTTGGCATATATGTATAACAAAGAATGGCTAAAAACACAATCAAAAGGGGGTGAATTGATTGACACAAAAGTCTTTTACAATTTGGAAGAAAACTTTGCTTAAAATTGACGATGATGGGAGAAATTTAATGCAGTAGTTAATGAATGCCAAAAACAATAAAAATTCAAGATGATTGAAAGAAAAATCTCAAGAACATACAAGAAAATTTATATTAGTTTCCTGAACCTACATACAGTTAACCTAGAAAATCTGAGTTGGGTTTTTCACTAAACATCTTGAATTATGCAATTACAAAAAACACCTATGTAACTAGAACAAGATGTACAAATTATTCCTTGAAACACCTTTAAGAAAATTTGCAAAGGTAATGAAAACACAATTATCTACAACGCACGTCAAACATTGGTGCAAATATATCAAATTAGATTACAAGAAAAACAAAGAAAGATATTACTTGGTATGTGACATATTATTATTGAAAATCCTATAGTATGATCACCCCTTTTGATAAATCTTGAGCACTTTTTTCAAACAAAATGTAATATGTTATACTCCAAGAAAGCTCTTCTTTAGAAAGCCACTAAGCTCTTTTTTGAAATATTGAAAGGTGGTGTTTTCATAAGAAAACTTGAAGGATTCTCTTTTTAAAGCAATTTGATAGAGATTTATGATTGTTGACCGATATAATCGATTATGTTTAAATATAATGATTATCATGTTCTTCATGTAACCCAGAAAACATTTTGAATCAATATGATCGATTATTATTAAATATAATCGATTATTTGTGAATGTGGGGTATTAAAATTACTCAACATAATAGGTTATTGCTTGAAATAATCAATTATTTTTGAAACATGTGAAAACCAAATTTTGACCAACATAATTGATTATTTCTTAATATAATCAATTATTTCTGAACATAATCAATTATTATATTCAGAAAAAGAATAAAACTAGTTTTTCAAAGCGAATTTGCTTTAGATTATCTTTGAGATTTATTCATGTTTTACATTTTGATGAAACTATAGATAATGAACCATCGAGAGTAGAACACCAACAACTAGAGGTGCATGCATCATCAAAATCATCAAATCTACACATCATGCTTTGTTGTGCTTTGCTACGGGCATGGGAATCTTGGGGATGAATGATACAAAATTAAGTAGTAGATTTATACCTGTTTGTTATACCATGTGTTTGAGATGTTAAGTTGTTCCCCACTATGCTTGTTTGGACTTGTTGAGTGAAGCTTTTATACTTTTGGTTCAGTCTTCAACATTTGAACGTTCTCCTTTCTTTCCCCATTTTGCAGGTGAAGATTCAAGGGAAACTGACGAAGAAGAAAAAGAGTTGGAACATGTGCTATTACAAAATACCATGGATAAAGAGATGAATGAGTTGAATAAGCGGTTGGAGCAGAAAGAGGTTTCATTTTTATAATTTGTTTTTGAGACTGTGGATAGAAGTGATAATAAATGCCTGCTTTGAAATTTATTTTTTTAATCTAATTAAGCACAATTCAGAATTCATTTTTTTGTTAAACATCAAATTTAATGAGTTGCAAACTCGTGAATCTATGTATAATAGAAATACATTACTCAAGCAATTTTCTGGCTTCTATCTAGCGTTAAGAAGTCAACTCAAATTATTTCAAAGTATTAGCCTAGTCAGCACTTCTCAAAAAGCAAACCACGAAGGGTATTGGAGTGTGCTAATTGGTTTAATTGATTCATATGCTACTATCACAAGGGCCACAGAGAGCATACATCAGTAAATGAGTGTTAAACTTTATGATTTTCCATATGCGGATAAACATTAGGCTTTTTTCATCATATCATTCTGCATCATGTTCAAACAGAGTGATGGATTTTCTACTGATTTTCTCAACCTATCGCCCTCTTTTCCTTGCAGTCTGAGATGAAGCTCATTGGAGTTGATACTGAGGCACTCAAACAACATTTTGGGAAGAAAATTGTGGAACTTGAGGAGGAGAAAAGAAAAGTACAGGTTGGACTGAACTTATTTAATTTTAAATATTTATGAAGTGCAGTGTTAGAAGTCTATTTTTATCCCAATGATGGATTTTGGACTAACAATGACAGGAAGAGAGGGACAGATTATGGCATGAGGTAGAGAATCTTGCTACTAATTCAGATGGGCTAGCACACAAAACCCAAGATGTTCGTGGCCAAAAGTTGAAAGCATTGGAAGCACAGGTTATTTTTTTACTCGCTTTAATGTCATTCTCGAGTCATAAGGTTGTCATTCTTTGACCATGACTTTTTTTTTTTTTTATTAATTTTTTTAATATTGAAACATCAGATTTTAGACCTCAAGAAGAAACAAGAAAGCCAGGTGCAACTCTTAAAGCAAAAAGAGAAGAGTGAAGAAGCTGCAAAAAGACTGCAGGCTGAGATACAGTATATCAAGGCTCAGAAGGCCGGTTTTGATTTTGTTGAGTGGATGCATTATCAACTGCTCTTTTTCTGTTTTCATTTCCAACAATTCTATTCGCATACATTGCAGGTTCAGTTGCAGCATAAAATGAAACAAGAGGCTGAACAATTTCGACAATGGAAGGCCTCTCGTGAGAAGGAGCTGCTCCAGGTGGTTTGCTTAATTTTATAAAGATGTCTGTTGTCTTCATAATTTGTTTTATGGTTTAAAAATTGCAGAGGAGTTTCAATGTGTCTTACTGTGATTAATTTGAGATCCCTCTGAGCACTCCTCTGTGCTTTGTCTCAATATGGCATGCCAAATTTTTGTTATATGTTGCAATTTTCTTGTGCTTCTTAATCTCACCCCATCTAATTATTGAATCCATGTTTACATAGCATTTAATGACTAATGTAGATATAGAAGTATTTGAGTTCTCATAATGTTTCTAAAATTGCGATATTTGTTCATGACATGGTATCAGAGTATCTGTGGCCAAATGGTCAGTAGAATGTTAATATTCATTTTGTTCTAGAATTTTATTATTGTGATGTTTTATATAGTAGTTATTTCAAACTTTAACTCTATTTGTTTATTGTACTTAGAAACTTTCCGTGCTTGTAATTTTAATTTTTGTTTTTATTTCAAGCAGTTGAAAAAGGAGGGAAGAAAGAATGAATACGAAAGACATAAACTTGAGGCTCTAAACCATCGCCAAAAAATGGTAAGTCAAAGATCTGAAGATATATAAAATTGCCTTTTGATTGATATGAAATAAGAACCAAGTATCAATGGTTAATTATTGAATGCAGGTTCTTCAAAGGAAGACAGAGGAAGCAACAATGGCTACAAAAAGGCTAAAAGAACTGTTGGAATCCCGTAAATCGTCTCCTCGTGACAACTCTGGTAGAACTGAACTTGGAATTATTTTCCTTTTACTGTATACAAACACACATATAGATGTATATATTATAGTTTACTAACTTTTTTTTGGTGTCTCGTTCAGTTTATTCAAATGGACATCTACATCCCGGGCTGGTAATAAACTATGCTTATCTTACATACTGTATTAAGTAATTTGTCAACTTAAGAGACAACATGACTGTTGCAATAAACAAACTCAAATTGGTAAACTGACCCTTGAACCCATAAGTGAAACTTTGCCATCCTTGTGAATCCTTCGTGAAATTCATAATCTTTGTATGAGTTATGAATCAGGGTAACAAACAAGTTTATTTAAATTGTATTTAATGAAATTTTGCTGTTGAATTCTCTACTTGCGTAATAAAATTTGTATAATTTTAGAGTTCCTTCCTTACACATACCTTTCAAATTGATTTTCCTGCTATCTACAATTTCAAACAAATTTGTTTAAGACAATTGTAATCTGATTTGTATGTCCAGGTCAATGAAAAATCCCTCCAGAAGTGGCTTGATCAGGAGGTAGAGGTCATGGTTCACGTGCATGAAGTTCGTGCTGAATTTGACAAACAAAATCAAGTGTGAGTGATCACGATTTTTCCTCCTTTTTCCTTTCCAGTAAAAAATGCCACACTCCCAAACTCACTTCATTGACTCTTGATTGAATATTTTTAGCCAAGCTGCACTGGAAGAAGAGTTGGCTTTACTAAAGCAGGATCAGTTTTCAGATGAGCTGAGTGTTCCGAAAGGAAAGAGCAAATATTTGAGGTAGAATTTATTTTCATACTTCCGTAAATGCATGGTGTCTTTCTGTTGCTATTTTGGAGCAATAGATGTAACTCATGTCTTTGTCATGTTTTGTATTTGTTTGTTAGGTTGTTATCCATGTCGCCAGATGCAAAAGTTGAGAGAATAGCTTCTCTTGAGAACATGCTGTGCATGTCTTCAGTTGCTTTGAAAGCCATGGCTTCACAACTTACTGAAGCAGAAGAAAGGGAACGCACGCTAAACAACCGTGGTCGTTGGAATCAGCTACGCTCAATGGGAGATGCAAAGAATGTGCTTCAGTATTTGTTCAGTGCTACTGCTGAAGCAAGGTGCGTATGGAATATCTGAGGAACTAATTTAGCTTTTCTAGCTTTTTATTTATATCTGTTGACTGCAGTGTAGAGAGTTATGGATTTCTAGCTACGAACTTTTCTTAGTATTCCAAGGAAAAAATAAATCTTTAGTAAATAACCAGAGAATCTGAGCAGTTTGTCGGATGGTTTTGTTACCAGATATGATTATTTCCTCTCTACTGAGTTTATCCACTTTATGAACTGGGCATTTGCTCTATTTTTTACCTGGGTATTTGTTCGGTTGGCAATATTAAATTCCAATTTTTTTGAGATTTTTAAATTTTTTGTTTCCTATATTTCAAGTAACGGTAGCTAGCATCATCTTTACAGGTGCCAACTGTTGGCAAAGAATATGGAACTTAATGATTTGAAAGAGCAACTAAATGAGCTTGTAGCACTATTACAACAAAGTGAAGCACGAAGAAAAGAACTTGTAAAGGAGGAAAAAATAAGGGAACAAGCTGTTGCCATCACATTGAATACACCAGCATTGGTGAGAATTTACTCATTCTATTTGCAATAAACATGAGTTTGTGTGGTAAAATGTTTCTGCTCCAACATTAGACAGCTACAGGTTGTCTGGTAACAACCATTTGAATTAGTTTTGTATAGGATGTACTACTTCTAATGGAGCAGATGATTTTGAATGACCGTCTAGAACCTCATAACCTTTGTTTTATCAGAGGTCAAAACATTTATATCTATTATTTAGATCTTGACTTAGATCAATTGTGGCTTCTTGATCACGCAAGACATCTTTCAAATTTAATCTTTCATTCATTTATATTATACTTATATTCAGCTTCTGACTGAAATCAGGAAAATTCACGGTCGTTGAAACACCTTGCTGATGAAATGAGTGATCCGTTGTCTCCAATGTCACTTCCTGCACCAAAGCAACTCAAATTCACACCTGGAGTTGTTAATTGGTCTGTCACGGAGTCGGCTACATTTTTAAACGAAGCACGAAAGGTACCCTGCTCCATTCTCTTTCTCTGATGACGATGATATTTTTTTTTTTCAGTTGTAATTGTTTTATATTCAGATGATACCCATTGGGGAGCTGTCAACTAAGAGGCTAGCTGCTATGGGACAAGCCGGAAAACTTTGGAAGTGGAAGAGAAGTCATCATCAATGGCTGCTACAGTTTAAATGGAAGTGGCAGAAGCCCTGGAAACTCTCAGAATGGATCAAACACAGTGACGAGACCATTATGAGGTCAAGGCCTCGAGCACAAGCTTTAATTAACGTGATGTGATCTTAAGTTCATAGTAAGGAACATGTATGATTCAGAATATCGACCCCTGGTATGTTTCAACACGGCTTGCCAAGAGGACAGTTGATTGCAGGTAATCTTTACCCTGTTTTTTCGCAAGCTATTTTTGACGCCCAAGACTTCTTGCTAAACGTATTTTTATAATCTTTGACGTACTACCTAAGAAAAAGTATGACATGGATTCTTATGCGTATGAACTAACTGAAAATATATGCTACTGGAAAAAGAAAATAAAATGAGTTAAAATTTCCTAATGTACCTTAACTTAATAAAATGAGTTTCATCCTTTAATTTCTTCATCAGGAATTAAATACTTTGATTGAAAAGTTCTCATTATTGGAAATAGTCCAAGTATAAGTCGAAGTCCCACATTAGATAGAATAGACAAAGTTAAACACTATATAAGAATAAAAACCTATAATATATTATCTTAAGGTATTAGGATAAAAGTGATGTCAAATATCTTATATGTTTAAGACAAATGTCAAATATATATAGAACCTGATGACTATAACTCTCATATGATATATAACCCAACACTCATGAACTAAAAGCAATAATTGGATGTGATTTATTTACATTGCTGACTTATGCTTTTTCTCCGTAAGTGCTTATATCTCGTTTATCATATCACTTTGATCTTTCCAACTGATTGGGTTCAGAATACGTGGACACTGAATAGAATCAGCTGATTTTTGAATGTTTCATGTAATTTATTTATAATTGAAAATTGGATTGTAAGCTGGAATTATTCTCATAAATTTACAATATGCATGCAGGCATGATGTAAATTGGACTTGTCAGGGTCTTTTTTGCTGAGATACAATTTGGTTGTTGGAGAAAGTTGTGATAATTCTGTGTAGATTGTAAGTTGTAATAAGAGATGGTAGGCGTAGATAGGCATGGACAATATCAGAGGACGGAATTTATGGTAATATAGGTTGATCGGGTAGCTTGAACATGTGCATAGGTTAGGATATGGATGCAGCTTGTGAAGTTGCCTCGTGTTAATTCTGTAGTTTTTTATTTTTACAAATTTTGTGAATTGTGATCAGTACAGCGTGAAAGTCTTTTTTCTTGTACAGATGTAATATATCCAGAAATTTCTTGTGTTGTTTATGTCAGCTAATTGTCTTTATATTTGATGCTTTTTCAATTCATTGCGACTGAGATCCACCGCAGTCCCTGGAAACACAAATGGCTGAGCTAATGGACATTACAAAGTTCGACTTAATATATATCATTAAATATAAATATCCCTGTATTTAGTTAGTCGCGTGTGTCTTCATGTATATTACAGCGGAAACATGAAGATACTGAAATTGAGGAAAAACTTGAAAACTTAATTCACAATATAAGTCGCTTAAAAATATATAATAAATTACTTTTAAATAATTTCAAAGTTTAATTAAGTTTTAAATTTTTCATTTGAATATTTTTAATTGAGTCTATAATAATTTGTTTCTATTTATCAGGTCCTCAATTTTTATAATTTTGAATTAAGTTGGTGTTATATAAATTTAGTTAATTGAATCATATGAATGTTATATCGTTCTTTCATTTTGTTTTCTTGTTTATGAGATTTTGTGATTATTTTAAAATAATGTTACAGTTAATGATAGTAACCATTTTAAATTAATTGCAACAAAATCTTACATGTCTTAATAGATAGAGAAAAGAAAATAAAATGACGACCGTGACTCAATTTAATGAAAAGAAATTAATAGGTAATAATTCAATAAAAAAAACTATAAAATTGAGTATCTAATGAAAAAAAAAATCTAACGGACTCAGTTGAAAATATTTAACACTGAAAACTTAATTTATACAATTTTTCATTTTCATCTTTTAGAAGTATTTACAGAAAACTACCTGTATTTTGAAATAAATTGAAACAATTAAAAAGTTACCACGTTCAATTCCCCTCTTAAAAACATTTTAACGGACAAGGTTATTTAAACATCCATTTTGTTTAACATCCTAATAACAGTTACCACCTAAAATATTATATTTTTGTTGTCTTTTATAGTTTTCTTATTAGGTGATTTTGTCCCCTGGAGTTCATTTAGTGTTCGAATTTAATTTAGAAAACTAAGTTAAATTTAACTCAATTGGATTTTAAAAGAATATTAACTTTTAAGTTTGTTGAAATTTGAAATAAATTTTACTTTAAACTCTACAAAAATATTGAATATTTATTATACTTGGTTTGTTTTAAAGTTATTTTTGTTAGTGAAAACGAACTTGAGGGTGTTATTCCTTTTTAGATAAGGTGATGTGCGACGAGATGAGAGTGTTGATTTATAGGAAAAATTTGAAGGTTTCTCGCAAGTTTGAAGAGAAAGACGGAGAAAGTCACGGTAAATGTAATTTTTGGATTATCCTTACTTTTTTTTCGCTTGCATTATAAAATTGTGCTAGCTTGACCTACCATAGTTGAATCGTGACAACTGAACTTGAAAACAGAAGAAGAAAAAAATAGTTCATGACGAAGCATAAGCGATTTTGATCGAAGATGAATCATTTCTTGCCGAAACGGAATTGATTCTGGGCCCGTGGAATCAGTTATCTGCTTCACAAAATTGATTTCCTAGTAAGCAGAAATCAATTACTTTTATGCTTTATGGTAAATAATTTAAATCGATTTTAATTGATCATTTCTCAATATGGACAACGATATTTACCTATTCTTCCTCATCCATTTTTAACTCTTCTAATCATCTTTTAATTATTTATTCTGATTTTTTTTAATGGAATGATTTGGTGATTTAAAGATGATTGAACTAGTGAGGTCAAAATTGCATAAAAAAAATTATCAAAATATTACTATCCTCAATTTAAAATAATTTCATCAATTAAAATCTTTTTTACTTAAATTAATCACTCATCTTATTTTAACTTAATTTCTACCATTCACATTTTATTTTAAATTAATTCAATCAATTAAAATCTTTTTATTTTGAGCAAACTAAATTTTATCATAAACAAAATTTGAATTTTAAAATTTTATGAATTAAAACTCTATCTATTACATTAATACTCAAACTTTTATTTCATTCATTTTCCCTTCCACTCTTTTTTTCCTTAATCCAATAAACCTTTCCACCTTTTCCCTTATTTCCATCCTTTTTCATTCTCTGAAACCTATCTTCAATTTGAAATTTATTTCTACATCAATATGAATCCGAAACCCTTCTTGGAGGACAGAATGTCAATTGGTTTTGAATTTGAAACAGATTCAAAGTTCATTTCCAGAAAAAAAAAAAAAAAAAAAAAGGTCCTCTGCTTGCCCCACACCTAGGTGTGGCTGTCTGATACAAATTACAGTAGAACGGTGTAGCCTGACGTAGTTGCCTTTGACAGAAGAAAAAGAAAGTTGTTCAACACAGACTCAACCAAATTTTATAGTTCATTTAAAATTACTACTGCCTTTAGAGGAATGGGCTTTCTTGTGTAGGCAAAACTAGTTTCCTAGAACTAAGATTGACCAAAAAGGAGGGGACTGAGACTAATGTTGGATAAAAATTTAAAAATAACTTTGTGAATTTCAAATATATATTTCTGAATTTCAATATACACATAAACAACAAAAAGTACTACTGTGCTAAGATTAAAGGTATTTTAAACTTCCTTCAAAGATCAGCTGAGTCAAGTCTCCATTCAACCTTTTTCAGTTTTTTTTTTCTCCCTTGGTTGTCAGAGAAACGGAGAAAATTTCAATAACTCAAATGCATTATAATTCTATGTTACTGTGTCTATAGAACTAAGAAAAACTGCACAAACCAGCCCCGGCAGATAATAGAACCGTAACATCCGATGCTTCTGCATTTTTCACTGTATACCTGGTGAGATTTCGGCAAAATGAGTGCTTGATTTTCAGCCTGGCTTGCAAAATCACTCGTCTAAGTTCGTCCACGAGCGACAAATTTCTTTCATTTTCAACAACAGGACAAAGAGAGCCCAGTGAGGTTTAGATAAATATATAGTTCAGAAACTAAGAGATGCCAGTAAATGAATTATCCTCCATCGAAACGCTGTCCTTTATTCCCTGTATCATCTTAAGGACTTGCCACATTGCTGGCCTCTGCTCCGGCGAGGTTGCACTGCAAATACTGGCAACCTCCGTGAGCATCTCTAGCCGGTTGTCTTCACTGCCATCATCATCCCTCATTGTTCTCACCCAATCTTGCAAATCCGCTGGTGCAAGAAAAGGATGTTGGGAAGGGTGTTTACCCGTCAAAAGCTCTAATAGAAGCACTCCAAAAGCATAAACATCAGACTTGGATGTGGCTCTGCGGCTAGAGTTGCGAGCCTCGGGTGCTTTATAAGCCGCAGAATCGGAATCTTCAGTGAACGAAGGATCTGCAAAGAAGGACAAACAATAGTCCGTAATACAGGCTTCAAAGTCCGTCCCTAGAAGAACGTTAGAAGATTTCAGGTTGCCATGAATTAGAGTTGAAACTTGATGTATATAAGCAAGTCCATGTGCCACATCTTCGGCAATTTTCAGGCATGATGTCCAATGCAAAGGCTTCGCCCTCGCCGATCTTGAACCTGCACATGCAACACCTATCTTGGTTAAGAAATTATGCGTAATCAGAAACAGATTGGTCCCCACAACATTAGGCCACATTAAGACTTCTGACACTGAACAGCAATAAAAATTGGAAATTTTGAAATAAAAGTGCATTTGGCTTAACAAAAGGTCAACCGTATTAAGCACCGCAGTCAACCTGGCATTGAAATAGTACACACATATCACACATCCCAACCAAAAATAAAATAGTCCAAACAGAAACAAATACAACCCAGCCCCGTGACTGTCGACATCGGCCACCAAACCCCGAAAGCCAGTGCTCATAAGGAAAACAACAGTAAAAAACAATTGAGAAAAAGGCAACACACAATACAGACCTATCTGACAAAGCGTACCACTCCACATACAACAACCCTTTGCAGAACAACACATCATCCATCAAATCAAATTCTAATCGAAGCACCATCCCCCACAACATTTATCCTCAGTCTTCTTCGAAACTTCAACTCCAAAACCCAATTTTGACATTAGAATGAAGATTTTGAAAATGGCACATCATTGCCATTTCGACTGTAATGGCAAAGTTTTTAGATTCTTTAGTACAGAAGTTGCGACTGTTGGCGCAAAGTCACACTTACCTATACTTTCCCGAAATATGACGAAACAGTAACCAAAGTTCAAAAACTTGATTACAGAGCAGAAAACGCAGAAGTGTAACGTAACCGGCAAGAACAATAAGTGAAGAACTGAGCATTTACAATAAGTTAAAAGGACAAAAAAAATCAAACCTGTGAAAATTAAAATCAACACATGCATTGAAACTTTTGAAAACAAAATTCTATCCCAAGAGTAAGAAAATTGCCTTCAAGTTACGGAAAGAAATTTGGTTCATTTCACACTTTTTTTACTCGAAGAAAAAATTTATACAAACAGGGACGGACTAAACAGTGCAATTGAATTCATAATTGATGTTAATAAATGGAAAGTGACTACCGTGAACGAGGTTGAAGAGGCTGCCATTGGGCTGATAATCGTATATGACAAGCCTCTCTCCCTTGGCCTGAAAATAAGCCCTCAAAGGCACCAAATTGGGGTGGCGAAGCCTCCCCACAGCCTCCATGTGGCGCTCAAACACCATCCCATCACTCCCCCCACTCTTCCCCCCATCCAACCTCTTCACCGTCACAATCAACCGCGAATCCAGCACCGCCTTGTACGTCGTCCCCACGCTCCCCCTCCCCAGCAACTCCGCCGAAGCCCGCATCAGCATCTCCAGCGTATACTGCTGCACCTCCCCGCAGCAGAACACCAGCTTCCCACTCCTGTGCGCCTCCTCCATCCTCCTCACCTTCACCTCCCTCTCCTCCACCTCCACAACCCCCTCCACCTCATCCCCCTCCGCAACCACCGCTTTCCCCGCCGCCGCCTGCCTCCTTCTCACCACCGAACCCACAGACAACCCAAAACCACTCACAACAACAACCGCCACAACAAAGCCGACAACCACTAGCCCAGTCTTCTGATGACGCTTTGTTTGTGCAGAAGCAGGCACAACCAAAATACCCCGAGACTGTTCGCTCTGACTCAACGGCGCCGTGGAGGTGGACGTGGCGGGGCCGAAGAAGCGGGAGCGCGAGCCACACTCTCGGTGAACAATCTCCCCGCAGAGGCCAGGGTTTCCCGAAAAGGAGGCAGCGTTGAGTTTAGAGAGGGTCGGGGTAACGGGAACAGGACCGGTGAGGTTGTTGTTGGAGACGTTGAGCAGTTTGAGCGCGGTTTGGTTGAGCGGAGGGAGCGTGCCGGAGAAGTTGTTGGAGTCGAGGCGGAGGGCGATGAGACGGTCGAGGAGAGTGAGCCGAACCGGGATCGAACCGGAGAGATTGTTGTGGGAGAGGGAGAGAGTGAGGAGGCGGTGGAGGAGAAGAAGAGAGGGGGGGAAGGAACCGGAGAAGTTGTTGTGGTCGAGGAAGAGGGACTTGAGGTTGGTGAGAGGGGAGAGATCGGGGATGGGCCCGTAGAGGGAGTTGTTGCGGAGGCTCATGACGCGGAGCTGGTCCAGTTTCGTGAGGGTGTCCGGAGGGAATGGGCCGCGCAGGCCCATGGATTGGACGACGAAGCGGACCACTCTCCCTTGTGCGCACTTCACGCCCTCCCACTCGCAGTAGTCGTACGGCTCGTTGAGAGTGTAGAGGAGCCTGTTGTCTTGGTCCGCTTCCCGTTTAAACGACAGCAACCACACCGCGTCGGAGGACACCGTGGAGCCACCGCAATCGGCGAGGCTGATTATCTGTAGCAACAGAAGGAGCAGTGCTGCCGTTGCCCTTCTGCTACCACCATGCATTGTTTCCTCTTTCTGTTTCTTCGGTTGTTCAGGTTTTTGGTTTTTGAGGTGAAACACATTTGTTGTCGAAACTCTGAGTATATCCTCTAACAGTAGTGGGAAGCAGCTGGATTTCAAGTCCTACTCGACTCACGTGAAAGTGGGGAATGCTGCAAATTATTACCTAATGTTTTCCCTTTTTCCTAATGATATAAACTCTCTCTCTCTCTCTCTCTGTCTATCCTCGTGCGCTTTTCTTTATCTTTTTCTACAACACCCATTTCCAATCCCATCTCATCTCCTTTATTATATCCTACAAAATGCTTAATACTACTCATAATCAAACTTCACGCATTAAACTTTTTTTTTCTTCTTATTAAACTCTAATCATTACAAACTCAAACACGTACTGCTTCTCAATTTCACATTATTATTTAACGACAGTTCTGTACCTATGATTTTTACGCATCAATTTTACCTAATTTTACGTAATCTTATTTTCCTCTCAGAATTTGCATCTAAAGATCTCGTTAGACTTATTGTCTAATTTCTTAACAAGGTTTTATAAACAAAATTGTTTATTACCTAAAAAATCTATCTCACCTAAACATGAATTATGTAATGTAATGGTCCTGTGTGTTCCCTAAACAAAGTTTCTTTTTAGATTCTCACGAACAACTTAAATATAGAAATATGAATTTTAGAATGTTGCTTGGCGTGGTTGGTTATGGTCATGGTCATGGTCCTAAGGAATTTTTAGCCATGTTAGATTTTCTGTCGCGCAAAGTGCAACATTTGTAGCATTTCATTAACCAACTCTACTAGAAAATCGAGTTGATAAGGAATTCTATATTTGATATGCTACTTATGTAACTGAAACTAAAGTTATATATCACTGTTCTATTTAATCTGTATTTTTAAGATAGCTTTTGTAGGGAGTTAAATATATAATAAATTTTATTATTTTATTAACTATAATAAAATAGTTATATAGTTTTTATTTATTTTTCTCTCTTCACCTGCAAAATTGAATTATTTAAAAATTGAATATATGAGAATGTAATTAATGTGAGATCTTGAAATTTATAAATCATAAATAAATACAAACAGAATTTCTAAAATAACCCAATACTTAAAGTGAACATACAAAGTGTTAACTAAAGTTTTGAGTTCTAATTAAAGTAAACAGTATATATTAGAAAGTGAAATCTATTATAAATTTCATAACAAAGACTTGTTATTCCTAAAACTAAGAGATATACTATACTAATGTATTGTCTTGTAAATATATTTATAATTTGTATTGATCAAAATGTTTGAAGATACAAAATAAGACAACTAAATATTCCTATTGTAAAAACGATTAGCCTTAGCCAAATATTTATTTCAAAACCTGAATTGTTTTACTGCAAAAAACTACTGTAATTAATTTAACGTACGTTAACTTATAATTCCAAAAGTGGATGACAGAAGAGTTGCATGTGCTAAGTGCTAAAGAATTTTATTATTTTTAATCCCCACTAATATAACATGCCTAACAATATGTTGCATGAATCAAAATTCGGTATTGCACAAAGAAAACAACGAATTAAGAGATTATATATATATATTTATATATATATATATATATATATATATATATATATATATATATATATATTACTCAACCTTTCAATTGTCACTTTCTGATAAAATTTTATCAGTAAAAATAAATAAATAAATAAGAAGGAATCTTTTAGAGAAGCTTTCGGATTTTTGGAATGGACGGCCTAAAGTGACCTTTTGAATGTGAGAGCGTTAGAGGCAAAATGATGCCATTATTTTCTCAATTTACTGAAATGCGTATCTTTTTAAAAATATTACGTAATTGGGTAACTTGTATTTGAAAATGTATTTCTCAATTAGTTTTTTTTTAATTAAAAATGTATAAAAAGGTCGTGTTGTGTAGTATGATTTTAATATTTTTTTTGGGGTACAGTGATAGAAATTGCGTTTAGAGGCATTAAGTTTTTTTTTATTTTATTGTTGTTAAAACAATTAAGTAAAAGTTGTGGTTACAACTACATTTCCGAGTTTTAATTTCTTTCTTAAGTTTAATTTACTTTTGTTTTAGATTTTTTTTACTTAGAAATTAAATTTTGTAAAGTAAAGATGTATTTTTAAGAAAATTGGTCAAGTAGAAATAATTCTACATTAAAAGGAATCTACATATTTTTTTTATATATATATATATATATATATATATATATATATATATATATATATATATATAACTTGTTATTATAGAATTGTTGGGAATAAAGTGTGAGTCTAAGTCCCACCTTAGGTGAAAATGAGAAAGTTGAACATCAATGATAAAGGCCCATAAACCTATGGTCTTAAGGTTTTGAATTGAAAGTGGTGTCAATCATTTATGTTTGGATTAGGCTCATGCTCATTGGTGTTAAATCTTTCCGATGATTCTACCCAACAGTGATACTCCAAGTGTAAATATAAGTTCAATCGATTACTCACTTGAAAATCAACAAGAATAACCATTGAACTATTGTTGACTTGTTTGTAATTAATTTAATTTGTTTCATAACAAATGTAGCCGTCTTTTTGAATATTAGCGTTAAAAATTAAATTTTGAACATGAATAAAGAAACTAATAATATTGATTTTAAACTCAATAAAACTAAAGTTTATAAGTTTTATAAATTCCTTTTACTTGTAACAAGTTAACAAATATATCAATTTAAAAATGGCAAAGGAAAGAATAACTGAGTAAAGAAGTTAGAGAGGTTAAAACTCTCGACTATCACACAATTAGTCATTTAATTTGATTTTATAATTCATTTTGTCAAAGAAAACACTTGATTCCTAACACATTTTTCTCAATGAAGTCAGGATTTCGTAATTTTTAGATTTCACAAATTAACTTTTATTTCTCATTCAACAAACTACATTATATATATATATATATTTTAAACGTGATTTTGACAATGAGGTGTATGGATAAGACTCCTAAGTACTCGTGTAAAAAAAGTAAACTATTTATAACGTTTCTTTTTAAGTTTGCAATGAGATAAGCTGGCCGGACCTAATTTATTATCCATTTTTTCATATAATAGCTTTTTTTCCATTTCTATTTCCATATAAATGATAAAATAAAAATAGATTTTTTTCCCGCAAATGAAAATAATTGATATTGTTTCTTAGAAATTTATTGAGTTTCTCTTTGAGGTAATAGTATGAGTATGGCCGGTGAACTTTATGAGTATGGTGTACATGCAATTATGAGATTGAGTTCATTGCCTTTGAACTTTAAGTGTAAGCTAAGTCTCTTCTTATAGATCAACGATCATGTGATGTCCTCTTTGTTCTTTCAATCATCAGCTCCACCATTTATTAAAAAAATAATTTGCCACCTTTGTCCAAACAAATATAAAAACAGAGTATAATAATAATACTACTACTACTTTTATGTTTGTTAGATTAGTGTAATAGTATACTATAATATACAAATGAAGATGACCTCAACCTTAAGTCATCACAAATAGATTAACAGTTATATTTAAGAATATGCTTCATGACAATGACACAATTTCCTGTTTGTTAAAGAATCACGAGTGTGTCACTCACAAAAATAATCCTTTTATCTATATACATATTCAATAATTGTTGTACACAATCCAAATTAAATTAAGTTTACTTTGTTCTTCTTTTGAATTAGTGTACTTTTTTTATTTACATGTGACTCATTGGTCCATTGGTCCATGTTTGTGACTCAAAATAATTTAAGGTGAATAAATTTAATAAAAAAATCAAATTGCATCGATTTTCACAAACCAGAATTTAATGGAAAGACTAATTTTACATTAATTTTTCACAAATAAATATCAAGTTACATCAATTTTCACAAATCGGATCAATTTGAAATTATAAAAAATTAGAAAACCAACTTTATATTTGTAGACAAAAACACTAACCAAATCAATGATTAAACCTAAATTTTTTAATCCAACTTAATCATAAACCAAAGCGATTGAGTTAGATTTTTTCTTTTCTCAATTTGAATTTTAATGCCTTACATTTAACTCCACGAGTTAACCAGTAATAAAAATTTTATCAAAATCATATTAAAAGAAAGTCAGAGATTAGATTTACAAGAAAGTTTATTATTAGTAACTTCTTTTAATAAAATTTCGGCTTTTCTTTTATCTACTAATATGTTTAGTATACCGGTCAACATATATTGTTTTGACTATCTAAATTCACATATGAAGTCATGTTTATATATATAACCGTAAATTTAATGTTTTAAAATTAGAATAACCATTAGCAAGAGTGTTTTTATCAGTAATTACTAAATAGAAAACAATTAAGGTCTTTCTTTCAATAAAATCATTTCAAAAATAAACTATAATATTTAAAAAAGTTATCAATTGTAAAAAATAATATTGTTATATAATTTATATAGTAAAATATTAATTTATAACTATATATAAAGAAGATTTTCTCTTTTATATTTACAATTTATTTTTTCAATTTTATCTTTAATTATTATTTTTAAAATTAATTATTTTATAAATAATTTAATTCTAATGGTTATTTAATTTTTTTTATTTTTTAACAATTATTTTTAGAACCTATTTTGTACATATATTTTATTTTTTTAATTTTATATTTAATAACTATTTTAAAATAAATTATATATTTTTTATATTTAAAAAAATATATTATTAACCTTAACTTAAATGTGTATGAAGTGCGAACATACATGCGCTTTTTACGCTGTGTGTTCGCTAATTTATTATAAATTTTATATTGTTTGTTATTGTAAAACTTAGTTACAAGAAGTAAATATTATTTTTTCTGTGGTGGAACCCACCGTCTTCGGTTTTTCTTCGTTTCTACATACATTCTTCAACTAATCCACCCAACCTTGTCTAATTTTTCATGGTTTGGTATCTCTCTTTTTCCCTCTTCACCCATACCAAGGACACCGTTAAGCATAAATACTCCCAATCCACACAATACAAATATTAGTTTCAACATGACGCAGTGGGTTTTCAACATTCTCCATTTTCTTAATTCTGTTTCTTAATGTGGAGAAGTTTATAAAGTTATGAGAAAAGTTTGACCTAACAATATACACACAAAATTAATCTTATAAAAAATCACAAGTAAATGAACACAAAACATAGACTTATACTATTAAAAAGTTGTTATGCAAAAACAACATTATTAAAGAAGTTATTTTTAAAAGTTTAGCCAAAAGTAACTATGTCCAAATAATATGTGTAACTTAGTAAAAATGGCTATTTCCGAATAATAAATGATTAAACTCATATAAAAACAAAACGATCTTATTTATCTTTTACTTTCTATATTACATGTTATTTATCTGTAACTAATCTGAGAAGGAAAGTTTTGTAAAAGAATTTAAAAAAAATATTTTAATAATGCGAAACCTCTACAAATCATTAGTGCAGTGCGAAATTAATATCTTCCAAGAAATTAATATCTCCCAACTCAGACCTAGTATCAAAGATCCGATCGGTCAGAATGAAGAGCAATGAGTTCCGAACCTGCTGTAAAAATTTCCGCAGCGCCGATTCTACTGTGACAGCTCTGTGAAAAACACGTGAACAAAATTTTCCCTCTACCTCCCGTCCTATATGTTAGGGCTTTCAGTGTATTCTGACTCTATTGTTCTGTCTCTCTTTATTTTATAGCCTTCTCTCCACTAAGTTAAGTGAGACATGGACTTCTCAAATTTTAGACATTTTCTCCACATAGGAATAGAGCCCAATACCTAACAATAAAATGTAATTGTAGTTTTTTTTTTTACGTGTTAGAACTTTTCATCAAAACAATGTGATTAGAAAATTACATAATATGAACTAGAAAGAGACGAATTTAAAACACATAAACAAAAAATTCTTTAAACAACTTATTAATAAATCAAAACTGAAAATCAAACCTGAAACAAAATAGTTTTTACCATCACAAAATTGTAATTTAAAAAACTATGATAATGACCGATACAGACGCACAGATTGTCCTACTTATATTGTTCTACTCGATTTTTTATAATTTTTGTATATATATTTTGTATTATATATATATATATATATATATATATATATATATATACGGAAAAAATATTCTAAAGAGATTTTTTTTTATTTTTCTTATTTGTGTTGAAATAGAAATATTCAAAAAACTGTCAATAAAATAATATTTTTTAATCCTTCATGATAAATCGTATATTTAAATTTCTATTTTCTCTAACTTAGGATATTTCTGCCCGATAATCTTTTACTTTTTGCGTATGTGTCTACTTTGATTAAAAAGAACTATTTATTTTAATTATTATTAAAAATATTATTAAATTTATACAAAATATATTTTAAAAAAATAATTATAAAATACAGATATAGAATTTAAAGAATAAAATAATTTGTATTAATAAAGGGAAAACTGATAGTAAATATATACAAAAAAAAAACCCTACAATTATAAAAATACTCCTTTATATATAGTTATAATATTATACAACTAACAATTTATTATATTTTAAAAAAATAATTATAAAATAAAGATATAGAATTTAAAGAATAAAATTATTTGTATTAATAAAGGGAAAACTGATAGTAAATATATAAAAAAAAAACCTACAATTATAAAAAACTCCTTTATATATAGTTATAATATTATACAACTAACAATTTATTATATTTTAATTTTAATATATGATGAAAAGATATAATTATTTGAACGAAATAAGTTTGTTCATTTGTAATATACGAGGTCTATTTTTATTAACGATGAAGCAATTATTTTAAACCAAAACCAATATTCTAAAATTATTTGAGCCCAATTTTTTAATCCATTAATTCAATAATCCAACCAAAGTCATCTAATATTTTATTTTGCAGATTTGGATTAGTTGGATTCAAGTCGATCAAGGGAATTTTTCGCCCAACCCCACTTCATATATGTGATTATTCTAGCTCAAATCTTCACTTTTAAATTTTTTTTTTTTTTTTTTGTCTAGCAACAAAATATTAAAAAATAAAATCGTACTTAGCTGGTTAATCTTTTCGTCTGCCACCAATTTATAAATCCATAACCCATTATGGCCATGTGTCCTTTTTTGGAAGTTGAAACGATTGAATGTTATCCTTACCCTCTAAGTTTCAGTCATAATTTATATATCTTCTAAGGTACATTATGTAATGTTCCTATTTTTAAATTATTATTTTACATCTCTTAATCGTGAACCCCATTTATTATGTACGTATAAGACCTATTTTTAAAATATTTATGTTACATCTCTTCATCGTAAACCCTAATGAATGAATAAGTACATATAGTAAGACTTAATGGTCCTATCAATTATGAGAATACGACAACTTCTTGTAGTATATAGCAATTATTATCTATGATTATGAAATTAAACTGTTGAATAGATAATATACCTCTTAAAGTCTAAGCAAAAGGTTTTCCGAAGATACATTGGTAAATTACAGAAGATATCATGAAATAGTATGTTGTGAATTGTGAATGTCTCTTTGTAGGATTTATGGGGCATCTTTAAATTTGAATTTGCAACAATAATGGCGACCGTCGTATGAGAATGTTTCTATACAGAATTTCTTTTTCTTTTTCAGAAAAACAGCAGATAATGCTCCAATGATTGTACTAAAGATTATTCATCTGTAATATCTCAAAATTTATAATGTAATAATTCAAAATAATTATATTGTTTATAAATTATATATGTATATATTTTTATTTTATTAAGGTAATATACGATAATTATATATATATATATATATATATATATATATATATATATATATACACACTAATATATCCTTATTTTTTAAGATATGAAATAAAAGAATAGACAAAAATTTCTTCTTCATAACTTACAAGATAAAGAGGAGAAAAAAAATGAATATTTGCTTCATCAATTTACTTATACGTATGGGAAAGTAAGAAATTTTTACAGTAAGAAGGGGAGAAATATAAGAGAAAACAAGAATAAAAGAAGGAGAGAGGGAAAGAAAGAAGATATAAGAAATGAGAAAAATGTTTTGCTTAAATCCACATAGTTTTAAAGTTGGAAGATTAAATTAGATAAAGTTTTAAAAATTGATTAATTCCGATCTTCACTAAATATAGATGGACCAAAAATATATTTAATTATTTTTCCAACTAAATTAAGAATTTTCTTTTTATTCAATTTACTAAAATGAACAATTTTTAAAAGAATTACATGAATTGATGAGTTGTGTCAAGATTATATGACTTTATTGTAAAAAAATCATGTCAAGGTGATATGATTTTAATTTAATGCTAAAGTCGTGCCAATGTCGTGCCAATGTGACAACTTTAGTTCAATACAATTTAAAGTGATTGTATTTATTTATATGTATTTCTAAATTATTTATTTATTCATTTATATTCATCTTTAATTATTCATTGGTTTTATTTATTTATATTTATATATCTTCGGTCTATACATTTATATTTATATTCATCTTTAATTATTCACACACAAATTCTATTTATTTATTTTATACATAGGTCCTATTTATTTTTTATATTTTTATTTAATTACATACTACTCTATTTATTTATTAATTTATATATATTTATTTATGCATTGGTCCTATTTATTTATTTATTTATTTATATTCATGTCTAATTACACACTGATCCTATTTATTTGTTTATTTCTATTTGTCTCCAATTACACAATGTACTACTTGTCTATTTAAGGGAAAAATATTTTTACTCCCTAAAGTTTGACTCTAATTTGGAAATGGTTCATGGTTGAAACTTTGTCACTGATTGATTCATCATGCACTTTCAAAATCATTGTTTTATCCCTATTTCTGGATGGCGTTAAAAATAGCAAACAACGAGCCATGTGTAATTAATTTTTTTTATGAAATAAATAACTAGCATTGGGCGACACTTTAAACAATTAATTATAAATTCACTCATTCTCACCTCTAAATGCCTTACACTATTTTTTTTTTTGTATAAATTTATTGTTCACAGGAAAGTGAGAGAAATGATTTGAAGGTGATCTAGTTGTTCACTTATGCGGATTTGAGGGAGTGGGAAAAGAAGGAAGATTGAATTTTCTCTATTTTCTAATCCTCTCTCCTATGCGATGATTTAAGGGGATATCAGGCATATTATATTTATGTCCTTAGTTTATTTTTTCAATTCAATTATGATAATATTGTAAACATGGCTTTTAGAATTACGTTTACAAAAATAATTAATACCGAAAATTTTAAAATTGTTATTAAGAAAAGTTTAAAAACTAATTATTATTTTAATTTTTTAATAAATATGTTTTTATTAAAATATGTTATTTTAATTTATTCATTTTAATATTTTTTTTTCTAAAATAAATCTATCTCATCTAATTATAATTATATATTACTTTTAAAATTAAGGACAATTTGGTAATCTTGTTTTTTTTCTATTAAACTTAATTCTTAATGTATCACTTACATCAAATCACTCACAAACTTTTACGAATTTTACTTATAAATTCAACCACTATCACTTCTAAATTTCTTATACTGTGTTTCTTTTTGACAAATTTACTGTTCACAAGAAAGTGAGAGAAATGATTTGAAGGTGATGTAGTTGTTCACTTCTGCGGATTTGAGGGAGGGGGAACGGAAGGAAGAGGGAGATTCCTCTATTTTATAATCACTCTCCTATGCGATGATTTAAGGAGATATTAGACAGATTACATTTATATCCTTAGTTTATTTTTTCAGTTTAGTTATGATATTAATGTAAAAATATGATTTTTAAAATTATGTTTACAAAAATTATTAATACCGAAAATTTCAAAATTGTTATTAAAACAAGTTTAAAAAGTAATTATTATTGTAATTATTTTTTTATTTTTTATTAAAATATTTTTTTTAATTTATTCATTTTAATATATTTTTTCTAAAATAAATCTAACTCATCTAATTATAATTTTAAATTACTTTTAAAATTAAGGGTAATTTGGTAATCTTGTTTTTCTTTTTATTAAACTTAATTCTTAATCTATCACATCCATCAAATCACTCAAAAATTTTCACAAATTTTACATATAAATCCTCTCACTCTCACCTCTAAATCCCTTACATTGTTCTTTTGGAAGGATTTACTATTCATGTTTTACGGGAAGAGAGAATTAGCAAGTGATTACTTTGCTCTTTTGAGGGTGATAGAAGGTGATGTCTAGCGATGATTAGCAACTGATTACATTTCAATTTACGAAATTACTATCTCATATTTCGATTTTCTTGCACATTTATTCATTTATCCTTATTATGAAAACAACATAATAAAAATTATTAACACAAATAAAATTTTATTATGGTTATAATAAAAATTTATTACTTCTAAAATTACTATTAAAAATAAAATAAAATCTCCATGTAAATAAATTATTTTCCACCTTACATATATTTTCATACCAAATATATTGTATTATTCATTTTTTATAATTTCAATCATTCAATAAAATTTATAAAAGTAAATTTAATTCATTTTTTAACAATAGGGGCATTTTAGTAATATAACTTTTTTATCTATTAATTTTTTTTAATATGTCATATTAGTCAATTCAGTCACAAACTTTACTTTCTAATCCACTCCAAAATCACTTCAAAAAATTCCCTAAAAAACAAGACAATACCAACTTCACCCTCTAATCATTCCAATCTCTTCCCCCTCTCAAATCATTCATCCCATAAAAAGCCTTAAAGTGAAGAACACAAACTTCACCCTCTAATCCACTTAAATTCATCATCTTCCTTTCCCTTGATGTGTTCTTCTTAGGTTATTTTATTAACTATGGTAAAAGTTATTTATTCGTGGTAGCCATAACAAAACTATTGCAAATATATGATAAAATGGACTTTGTGAATTTAAGAGTCTTTATATTTTATTTTGATATGTTGTTATTTTACATTATATTAATTAAAAAACTTACATTAAATTAAATAAATAGAAGCGTCAAATATCTCAAACGATTATAATAGTCTTTTCGACAACGAGTTGGAATACGACTAGTATTAAAAATTAATAATGGTGTGACATTTTAAGGGATATGTTTTTCTGTCTTTAATTTTGTATGCCCTCAAATGCATCAATCATTCTAGAAAGACCAATTATAATCACTATATATCCATACCATCAATATGTTTCCACCAGCAGCGTCTCGGTAAAGAGTATTAGTAAAAGGAAAAATAGTAAAAAATAAAATTTCTTTTCCTTTATTAAATATTATTAAAAATATCTAAATTATAAAATAAAATATAAGAATTATATATATATATATATATATATATATATAATATACAGTTATCTTTAATTTTATATCTATCTTACATAATTTAATTATCTCTTAAATGCTAATTAAATTAAAAACTAAATTATGACATTTGAGATTTGAAAATGGATGTGCAGATGAATCTTTGCCTTACCTTCAACTTCTTCAAAGTAATTAGAATCTATTTCATGCAAAACATATTTATATTAAAATACTCCAAACATCTGATGGCATTCTCGAGCCACAACTTGGGAAATCCACGTGCTTTGCTGAAACAGTGGATGTTTGGATTCCCTGTGAAAGATTTCAATTCGAGAAGTATTCTCATCGACTTTGAAGAGCTATAAGATGCAAGCAATGGTAGGTTTCTGAAAGAATGAATCTTCTTTTCATGTTTCAGAGTGCCAATGAGTGCAACCTTTTGGAATATGTGCCAACCTTTTGTAAATTTGTATCACGTGGAGGTCCCTTCTTGTTTCTCTCTTTTTCTCTTCTTTTTCCCACAATTTGAATGGCCAACCCAGATAACTACTTGAGTCAAAACAGGGTACACACCCCACCAATATCATGTCACTGTTAATTTCATGCACCAAAGGGTATGCCATAATGATCAGTTAGGCCAAAGGCATTTTGACAAACATTTGTCATTCAAAGAAGTTTCTCTTTTTAAGAAAAAGAGAATAAGCACTTTGATTAAAAAAAGGCTCACAGGTGATCCACTCTTAGCAAGTGTCAGGCCATTACTTCCATTTCTGAAACAGAGCAGATTATAACTAAATGTTTCAAAAATACGACACTGTTTCTTTTGAATATTTGATCACACAATAGGATGTTCCCACGCCATGTCCTAATTTTTTCTTCTTCTATATATGGGAAGTATGAGTCAAATAGAGTTATTGAGGATGAGCTTGTCAATTTGGAACTCCGTTTTCCCAAGTGTTATTTATGTACAGATTGATCCATTTCATGTTTTGGCCCAACTAAAACTCACTGCTGCAGCTTAGGGCTTCAAATATATTTTTTAATTTTTGATTGACTTTTAGTTTTGTAAAATATTTTATGTTTTTATCCTTGGAAAATTGAAATCGTCCTCTCTATTCTTGATATTGTATGATACTAGTTAATTATTTGTTCCGAAAAAAAAAAATTCAAAGTTAAGCATATTAGTGTTGTAATATCATAACAATACGTAACACACTATAAAGTTACTAAAATTATAAAATAAATGTTAGAGACTAATTAAAGACAATGATTTGAAATTTTGGAAGAATTAAAAACAAAGAAAAATATTTTACAGAAATTAAAATTAATATGTTTTATAAAAAATAAATAGAATAATTCAAACTTCATAAAATAAAAAATAACTAAATTCACTAATTTTACATTTACCAAAACATATTTAATTTGTTCACTTGTCTAGAGTTATATAGTAACACATTATGTGTTCTTATTAGTTGCATTCATTATTAAATTACGGACTTTCTTTTTCACCAGCCTAACAAAAGTTCCAACATTTTGATTATATTTTTTTAAAATGCTATTCAAGTTGAGGAAAATAATTCACAGGACTTTCTGGTTGCTATTATATTGTCTATATCTACACATCTACATATAAGTATGAAAGAAAATCTGATATTCATAACAAAAAGAAAGGCACAAAATCAGGAAAAGCTACTTGACTGTATAATTTGAAAGTTTTAATTTTTTTAAGTAGTGGTTAACGTGTTTTCTATGGTAGTTGACACAATGACACTCACATTTTGACTAACGAGATAGCAAGCTGAAAAACATGTATCAGAAAACAAATCACAGTAATAGAAAGAAAACTCGGAGGCCTTATTATACTCTGAAATCGTGGGAACGTGTCTGTAGCAGTAGTATATGAACTACTGCAAACTACAAAGTTGATAATCACATGTGTTTCACGGGGACCAATTGAATCGTTGCAGGTACGTTGTCTCCTTCAGGGGTAGCTATTTTTCTAAGAAATTACCAATATTGTAAAGGGTGGTTACGTAGGAACAAAATCTTAAATCAACAAGGAAAAGCGACCTCTGGCTTGTAATTAGTTACTGGGTCGCTACGGCTATTGTCTATAGCTTCTTTCATCTTAGCTCCAACCACTCCAACCCAGTACCTTCTTCTGCATCTTCACACCTCTAACCCTCTTTTGCCTCTGCATCAAAACCTTCCTCACAAACTAAACTATCTCTATTAGGAATCTATTAATTAATCAGTGAAACAAATATCAACCAACCACATCAAGAATGATGGACCAAATATAACAAAATTGAACAAAATCGTTCTCATTAACGTTGTTTTCGGTTCTAGTCTAGAGGCTTGTAGGAGGGTCAATGTATAATGTAAGGTACTACTAATTCAGGTCACCCTCAACATTTCCACCCCTACACATTGCTTCAACTCTCTCTTATGCTATTCCAATACTTCTTTAAATTCGATCCTTCTTTCCCAATTCTCTCCCAAACCACAGAATCTCCTTCCAAACCATCATCATGAAGAACACAAACACCAACACCAAATTCATCCTTCTCCACCCTTATATCCAAAAACAAGGAAGCTCTAACCGCTTATGGCTCCTAGCCTTTATATCAATCCTCACCCTCGCTTTCCTCGTCACCCTCATTTACACCAGAGAATCCACCTTCATCACCACCGCAACTTCTTCCGTGATTGCTTCTTCCAATGCCCCGGTTTCTGCTCTCGGAACCGCTCCTTTGCCGGCCACCGTGATCAACACTCTCCTCCACTACGCCTCAAAATCCAACGACACCAACCGCATGCCACACTCAGACCTCAAACCCATCTCCGACGTGCTCCGGAAGTGCTCGTCCCCGTGCAACTTACTCATCTTCGGTCTCACGTCCGAAACCCTTCTCTGGAAAGCCCTCAACCACTACGGCAGAACCGTGTTCATCGACGAAAACCGTTATTACGCTGCATATTACGAAGAACTGCACCCAGAAATCGACGCCTACGACGTGCAATACACCACCAAGAGAAGCGAGATGAAGGAGCTCATAGCCTCTGCTAAAGAACGGGTAGCCAACGAGTGCAAGCCGGTGCAGAATCTTCTGTTTTCAGACTGCAAACTGGGACTCAACGACCTTCCCAACCACGTGTACGAGGTTGACTGGGATATCATACTGGTGGACGGGCCACGTGGCGACTGGCCCGACGCCCCTGGAAGGATGTCGGCGATCTTCACCGCCGGTGTTCTGGCGAGGAGCAAAAAGGGTGGGAACCCTAAGACTCATGTGTTTGTGCATGACTTCTCTGGCGAGGTGGAAAAGGTTTGTGGGAGTGAGTTTCTTTGCAGTGAGAATTTGTTGGAGGCAAGTGAGAATTTAGGGCATTATGTGGTGGAAAGAATGGATGAGAGCAGTGTTCAGTATTGTAAGAGTCACTCTTCTTCTGGGTCAGGGAATGCTTCATCAACGTAACGTAACTACTTCTTTCACCATTGTTTCGCCATCCCTCTGGGTATTTATCATCCTTTTTCCATTCCTACATTTTGTTTACTTTTCCTGGCTGGGGCCTGTAAAAATAATTCTTTTTTGAATTTTGGCTTTCCATTTTATCCCTCTCAGAATTGTAATTTCTTCTGTTAATTCAAATTTCCAATTTTCAATTCAGGATATGCATTAGCAAAAGCAATACCAAATAGACAGAGATTGTGTTGCGTACTTTATTTTAGTGATATTGGAATTTTATATAAAAAACTTTAGCAACCGGCTTTTATTAATTTAAATTAAAGAATAATAACACAAAAATATGTCTAGTTTAAATTTAAAATGGTTTGTTTGTTTGCATGTCGTGGTTTCATTGGCTTATGTAAAAAATTGTCTGATGCAATGAAACAGATTATGTTGGGCTTGCAATGGTTTGATAGATATAATTGATGAGATATTGGGAATGAGGATGAGTGTAATGAAGTAGAAAGTTGTATTCTCACCTTTAGAAAAGAGCGTTAGGTACATTAGTTAGTTGTGTGATAGCCACCTTTCAAGTTTAAGGTCGCTTCTAGTTGGAAGGAAGTTGCTTCAGCAACTATACGGCTTTGTTTTACAAGTGAACTCGGCCTCTTAGCTAAATGATGGTTTGCTTAAAAGTCAACTTAATACTTGCATTGGGCCTCTTTGGGCTATGACCTTGCCTCTGGCCCTGAAATTTTCGTCAATAGAATAGACGCAAGTGGGATTAGTTGGGCAATTGCTATCTGCATCCCTTTAAATTCTACCTGCACCCCGTCCGATTTTGGAATTCCATTTTTCCTTTGCCTGTGTTATTTGAAAGTGGTCTTCTTCATGGAGACAGTAGTTTGTGATGGTTGCTGCAACGGAGAATTTCTCCGACAAACGTTGGTGGAGGTTGTGGTGATTTGTCATAGTCAAAATCAAAGAAGGTTGTGATAAGTATATTTAATTATGTATATCTGTAGTGATTAAAAACTTCTACAAATAAAATTTTTAAAAGTTATAACTGTTAGACATACATATAATAAAAACTACAAAAATATTTGAAATCAATGGTGGATCTTCAGATAAAATTTAGGGATGTCAAAAATAAAAGATTAAATATGTTTGGTTTAATTAGTCAGATGGTATTCACTTTCGTTTAGATGTGTCAATTTGATATCCGCTTTTAAAAAAGTGTTAATTGAGTCCTAAATTTTTAAAAGATTACAAAATTAAGTATTGATATAAAGTTAACGGCGTTAATAATTTTTTTCTAAAAATGGACTTAATTGAGACATCTTCTAAAAAGTTAGGACTCGATTGACAGCTTTTTAAAAGCGGGTACCAAACTGATACATCCAAAAGAAAGTGGTACCATTTGCCTAATTAAACAAATATGTTTTTAGTCTATGAACTTTGATGCAAAATTAGAATTCGTTACTGTCTGAAACTTTGATATATTTTAATCCTCAAACTTCAAATGAATGAATATAGTACTGTTAACCTAATTAAGTTAATTTTTTCATACATCAAACGCGTTTTTCAGCAGATATTAAAAGGGGAACGTGTCAAACACCGTAAACAACTCAAATGTTAAGAATAAATTTTAATTTTACATCAAAATTCAGAAATTAAAAATATATTTAACACGATAAATATATAAAATCTTTAAACATATCAAAAATATTAAAATTAAAAATATATATAGAAAAAAAAATTGGAAGAGGGAGAGAGGCCATGGCCTCCCTGTAAGGACACATTTCCCCTGTTTTAAATGTTGATATTATTGTTACAAAAGAAAAAAATATATTAAGAATTAAAAATCGATACAAAATATAATCTTATTTTATAATATTTTGACAATAAAAAACATCATAATTTTTTTAAACATTTATAAAAAATTTAAAACTGTAAAAAAATCAAAATATTTTTTAAAGTTTTTAAAATTCTAAAAAATATTTCTTAATTACTTTTTGATAATTTTATAACTAATATTATAATTGTTTGCTTTCTTTAAAATTACAGCCTCTACAACACAAATAATCTCCTCGTTAAGACTATATTACAAAGTCACGCATCCACGAAAAAACTATATACTACGATTACAACTTCATTATTTATAAGTATGCAACTTGTTCATTTATTACAGCGAAAAACTAATTAAGTTTAAGCAATTTCATAGAAAATAATGAGGCTCTTAGCCAAAACCAACCATTAGAATTTGTAGGAAACAGCATAACCAAAGAATCTATTATTTTTCTTAGTTGGCTGTTTGCAACACGGTATAAAGGTTAAAACACCATAAAAGTGGATGTTATTTCCTCCGACCTTTTTGTTCACTTTGTTAAAAAGTGATTAATCAAATAATATGAATAATAATAAAATTATGAATAATATAATAATAATAATAATAATAATAATTAGAGCAATAATAATAATACTGATATGTATAAAAATAAAAAAATATTAATCAGAGATCCAATAATTCTTATAACAATAATAAATAATAGATAAACAATAAATGAGGTAAGGAGTATAAATAGTCTGGATTGAGGCACGCATATCATTATTCTTAGAGAAAACGTTTGTATGCAAAGGGCAAAACAAAATCATATGTGTTTCTCTCCTAAAATACAACAATCCATCACATCGATTAAGTGCAGCGAAGGATATCTGAATCTTATGAAAATCTTATAAAAATCATTGTTTTAAGAGATAGTATAAAAAAAAACACACTTTTGATAGAACTCTAATGTTTGTTGTGTCTCTCTTCATATATCTAGATGATATTTGTAGGTAGAAAAGAAAGATACAAAAATAAATTATAATAAAAATATATTCATTAAACATAAATAATATTAACTCATACAATTAAGAGTCCATTAAAAACGTGAATAATAACAATTTTTTTATTTTTATTGTTTATTTTTTAAATTATATTAAAATATTTTTAACACATTTCATTCGTGAGAATGTGGAGGGAAAGAGGGCAACAGAAATCACTCTTGTCAATGTTCTTGTGCACGTGCTGAAGACAACGCCTGCATTGTGCCAAGATCCAAGTTGTTATTCTTCATATTACCCAAAGGCTGAACTTGATGGAGGAGTTGTCACTACTCCTGATTTCTTCATGTCGCGAAAGTAGTGACAATAAAAAAGTGGAGTTTATAATAAAAATGACAATATTAGTACGGAACAAAAAGTTTGGTAGACTTAAATCAAACTTAAAAAATAAGGTATTTTGTTTATTTTTTTTTTAGCTTTTTTTAATGAAAAAGAAAATGAAACTTTGAATATAATTTGATGAAGAAAGGTGTCTAAAATGTATATTTTTAGAAAAATCTATATAATTATTTTTAATGAAATCTATTTTTACGGATAAATATATAAAATTTGTATCAATATTCTTCCAATGACTTGGATCTTATATATGTTGATCAAATCATCTAGTCTCTTGATCTCCTCTCATTATCATGGGTATGAGAATTAGAATTATCCTCATCATTGACTACTTCCTTTTTTCTATTGTTTTTTTTACCAATATATTATTTTGTTCATTCAAAAAGCATCCACATGTATTTTCTAATTCATTTTTTTTTATATTTTTATAAATTGATTCGTAACTCCTTTTTGTGATGCAATTAAAACCTTAATTATTCTCTTTTTCGGTATTCTTGAATAGCATGATTCAAATTTTGTAGTTGTATATATTTTATATAAAATAAAAAATTACAAGTGGTTATGATTGACAGGGAAGTAAATTTGATAATAGACTTTCTCCTCCTCAAGTCTCAACTTTTGCACAAATATGTAAAGTTTATTTTAAGATTAATCATTAATAAAAATAATTAAAAAAATTATTGTTCTTCTCCAATCCGATAGTAATTTTTTTTTTCTCCCTAAACTTGAATTACCTTTCCACATAAGCCCAACTTTGAATTATGGTCAAATTAATTTATCATAAAAAAAAGACTAAACCTTAATCTAAGTCATAGTTTTGTAGAAAAATTTCCCTTTTTCGTCATCAAGATATATGCAAAAGAAAAATTCTAAAAACCCGTAATTATAAAAGTACCAAAAACTAAAATTGGGCAAAAAGAATACGTTTATAGTTCTAATACAAATCCAACAAAGAAAAAAAAACAAAAAACAAAAAACAACAACACAAATAGAAAAAAAAAACATACTAATCAGAAATGAGGATGAAAAGATCGGTATACACCAACAACAAGAGATTCAAAGAATATAATTTGCTAAAACTCTAAATATAAAAGATTCTAGAATAGAAAAAAACAATAAGAGATAACAGAGATAAGAGAAGTCACAGAAAAAAAAATAAATAGAATTAAGATTGATTACAAACAAAATAAAGATAATTAACCATTCTCATTTTCTTATTTATAAACAAAATTATAATTTACTAAAAAAATATTTTAACTCATTAAATACCATTTTTAATACCACTAAAAATTAACAAACACTAATAATAAATTATTTAAAGTTTATTTTCAAACATAAATTTATAATTAATTTAATAAAACTATATTAGTAATAAAATATTCTTTTTGAGAATTTTTTTCCTAAATATAATTTTTTAATTAATTTAATAGAATACTCAATAACTTAACAGAAAAATGAATAACATATAATTATTTACCATAGACATAATGGTTTAGAACCACCTAACACTTAACAACTATAAAATTATTTGGTAATATTTCTGTAACATCAGTTAATAGTCAAAACTCACATGAATAATGAAAAAATGTCATCCAGGAATAAGATCATATTTTTCAATTATAATATTTTATTACACTCCTAATCTTAATGACTATCAAATAAGAAGGTGTGTAAACTAGAAGGAAGAGAAAAGCAACCCGTGAACACTGGTATTGAAAATTAACTGTTAGGTAACGAAGATTCCACCTATTTTGTTTTAAAATGTATAAGAACCTAATACAATCAAAGTTTCATATAAAATCAAATTTAAAAAATGGCATTATAAATTGAAAACTAAAACAATATATATATATATATATATATATATATATATATATATACTTGAATAATTAAAATTAATTTTATTTTAATTAATTTTATTTTTTATATATACTTTATACGCTAATCCAATAAACAGCTTTCTTTATTGTTATCAGATTTTGTTTTTCAATTTTATCTGTACATTTCATTTTATTAAATAATTAATTCTTTCGGTGTAATCTCTTATACTTTATTTTTAAATTTGATTTTAATAATTTAAAATAGGTCAATAATTAAAAATAATCTAAAATTTTAAATAAAGATATGTTAAGCATTACTCGATCTTTGATATCTCAATTATATCGATACTTTAAGATTTATTAATAATTTATAATCACATGAAAAATTATTAAAAAATAAATAAGATAAAAAAATGCTAAACATTGAAAATCATACCAAATTCATAATGAAAGTTCAAACTTATAAAAAATAACCTACAATTATTGATTCTAAATTTAAATATAATCTATACATTTATTTGTCATAAACTGTATATTACAAATATTTATTATTATAACATTTAATTATATAAAAATAAATATTTACTCATGTAATGTACAAGTTCAAATAGAAAATTTAAATTATTATTAGGAATTAACAAACATGTGTTATTCAGTTTAAGTAACACAGCACAACACACACACTTGTCTATCTTCCACATTACAAAATGAGGAAGTGAATTATCAAAGTTTAATGGTATGTGATGAGAAAAAATTGTAAAATTATATTTCATGCATCCAAATCTTTTCTATGAGATGAGATAATCAGCTTATTTCTCAAATCCGCTCTTCTTTTCTCCTCCGAATCAACTGAAAAAAACGTAAGTCAACCCGTAAATTCATCCTACCAAAATTTTCTACACAGTGCTCTGAAGACATGCTAATACAGCCTAAGAAAAAAAAAAGTACTTTGACATGGTTATTCATTTGACACATTTTTCCTCGTTGTTGTTAGGTTAGGTTTATAAGGAAGAGTTTGATTAGGAAGATACAATATTAATAAAATCTGAACCATATATAAGACACTAATACCACTTTCAACCCAAAACTTAAAAGGCTCAGATTTAATCAGTGTTGATTTCTCCCGTAAAACCTCTCCCGTAAAACCTGAAAATTGTCGATTATAAAAGTGATGAATGAAGGTAAATGTGTAAATCATTGCCCTTTCTCTAAATAAAAATTTGGGTGTTTGTCTGTCATCGTACCTACTGTTTTTCTTTTCCTATATACGACAACACAACTCTGTTGTCTCGTCAGATTCCTGTATATGCCACTTCACATTTCACTACCTTCTTCCATACCTCACACAAATCACACTAAGAAAAGTATTTTGAGTTTCAGAGAACCACAATTCCCCTATGGCCACGAACTTTAGTTCCATCCCCGTAATTGGTAAACCCCCTTTCCACTTCCATAACCCTCATTCTCGTTACTTTCATCTTTTCCTCAATTCCATCATACCTATTCATACTATTAAGTTCTGTTTTCGTAGACATGTTTGTACACGCTCACGGTTTTACTTTCCATGATTTTGTTAACATATATATACTTGGGTTTATCGGAATTTTGTCTAAACATGTTACGATTGCATTTGCTTCGGATAGTATGTAGTAGAGAATTGGGGAGTAAAATATTGAGTTAGGTTCAGAATCTGATAACTAAGAATAATCTCTTATAACGGTGACGGTGATGCAGATATTAGTTCGCTTTTGGCTAAGGCAGATGATCCCAAAATGGCCGAGGACCCTGGTGTACGCGAGGTTGTAAGACAATTGGATAAGGCTTGTATAGAGGCAGGGTTCTTCTACGTGGTATTTGTTTGTTCTATTAACACTTTTTCCCTTCTATGATTTCTTTACGCATTTCGAGGCAAGAGAGTTTTGAAGCAAAAAATTCCTCCACAATCGTACAGATAAACTCTTTTTTTAAAGGAACTTATTATTATTAAAGAGGTCATTTTGTGTTTAATGTTCGAATCCCGCGTTCCTTGATTGACAGAAAGGACATGGTGTTCCGGAGACTCTCCTCAAAGAAGTTAGAGATGTAACGCGCAGTTTCTTTGAACTTCCATATGAAGAAAAGGCAAAAATAAAATTGACTCCGGCTGCTGGATACAGGTTTGCTTGGTTTACGTCGATCTACTTTGTATGTAAGTTTCAGTTCAGATCATGAGGTTTATGCATTAAATTTTTACTGATAACAGCCTGATGTCTGATGCAGAGGTTATCAAAGGATTGGAGAAAATATAACCAAAGGTGTACCTGACATGCACGAAGCTATTGATGTAAGTCTTATAGTTACATGACATAAAAAAGGTTGACACCCTTAAAATATTATAACCACTTGTAAGTATTTAAATACAAATTATTAATATATTATTATATTGTTAGAATAGGTTGTAAATTAAATGTATTTTGTTTTATATGGTTTGAAAGTATAATTTTGGTTACCTTCTTTTCTGATATACATGTCATAGAACAATCACGTCCAAATGACTTCTTTACTTTATTAATATCATGTGCATTAGGCTCATCTCAGTACAATTTAGAGTCAAGTATAATTTTATTTCCCTAAAAGTGGCAACCTGTAACTTCTGTGTAATATAGCTCATGGATCAACCAATGGTATTTAACATTGTACATGATCAGATTTCCTCAATATTTCATTTTCTTCTCTGGTTGGAGTCTGGCGTAGCTGATCCAGAATTCACTCTGATTCTGGTGATTCTATTAAGCAACAAATGATCCCTTTAATTTTCTTTCCTTTAACAGTGCTATAGAGAAGTGACCAAGGGCATGTATGGAGATCTGGGCAAAACTATGGAAGGAAGCAACCAGTGGTACATAGAAATAGGGATTTTCTGTTTATTACTGCATGTATTCCTCCACAAACACCCTTCAATATTTAGCTAAAAATTAGCTCGAGAACAATTTCATATATACTTTTAATCCTGAATAACTAGGAAGATTCATTGAATTGGATTTATAGTCTATGGATACTTTAGCATGATTGATGTTCTTCTCTGAGCTGACTCTGTTACTCTAGCATTTGATTTACTGGACAAGGGAGTTGGATTTTGGAGTATTAGCATCCAGAAAGAAGCAAGATAATTACATCATTTGGTTTGACCTTCTTCAGTTTTTGTGTTCACCATGCAGGCCACAATATCCTCCAACGTTCAAAGTTCTTATGGAGGAGTATATTCGTCTCTGCACAGGCATGTATTTTACTCATCCACTCTTTTTTTCCATCATGTGAGTTCTTACAGTTAAATTCGTGATTCCTCACATAGTTCCTTTGTTAGAGCAGACCTTGCAAGGAAAATTATGCGTGGAATTGCTTTGGGATTAGGTGGATCACCTGATGAATTCGAAGGTCAAAGAGCTGGGGATCCATTTTGGGTAATGCGGCTCATTGGATACCCAGGTGTATCAACTGTGAATGGAACACATGTTCTTAAAAATGACATTGGATGGTAATGAAATCCTGGATCTGGTTTTTCCAAAATTTCCCTATTTTTAAGTACTTGGATTGCTGATGCCTTTTCCTTTGCTACTTATTCTTCTCCAATTCTTTGAATCAAAATAAACGCAGTGGAGCTCACACTGATTACGGTATACCTGTACCTTTGCATTATTATAAGTCGAGAATATTTGTCTGGTCATTGTCCGTGATTTTAGATATTGTTTAACAGGTTTATTGACATTGGTTAACCAAGATGAGGATACAAACGCACTTCAGGTATGCACTTACTTATGTTTTATTTTGTATTTTAAGATGCTCAAACTCCTCGTTTATTGCATGCAGTTATTGATTTGACCTCTACTCTTATTGCAACCAATCTTGTACCATGCAATTATAAACCTAAATTTGGTAGAAATTATTACTTGAGCCGCTTGTTTTATGGTCTCTACCAATGTTTAATTAATACTTACTAATTGTTGCATAAAGATTGACTGAGACCATGCTGGTTCAGAACCACCTAATAGTTTTTGCAAATGTAGGGGTTCCTTCCAGTTTTTTAAATATCTGTCAGTGGTCTGTAAGACTGTAACTTCGGAGCAGATCTGTTGGTATCCCATTTCCTCCGTTGGACTATATTTCTTGGATAAAATGAGTTTTCCCCAAGAAAAATTAATTTTTAACTATTTTTTTTTGAAAGTTTTGACAATGTCCACCTGGCAGTACCTCTTTAGATAAAAGAAAAGTTTGATGTAATTTGAAAAGAGAAGAAAAAGGTTTGGTGTGACTTAAAAAAATTGTCAAGAAAAACTTTTTCAAAACTATCATTTTAGTAAGATGAGAATGTTCTAGTTCATAGAAAAAATGCAGAGTGGACGGAATATTTTAACTTGTTATTCCGCATGATCTTATATATAATTTATACTTTGCACATATCAATGATCGGAGAAGGTGGACTAGTTACTACGATAAAAAAATTTCACTGTTTTACTTTTTTAACTTTCTTGTTTGCGCATTAGTTCTCATATATATAACAAGTATAAGGATAATCTCTTGTTAAAAGGTATGGAAGTAATTATTCGTACTTTTATTTGACTTGTCCTATTTTTATTCTATTACTTTTAATTTAAATTCATCTTTTTTCATTGTTCAAATGTATGCAAATGATAAATGATAATAGATAAGATTATAATTATGAAAAAGTGGAATATGAAAATTCTTCCAAGACTGTATTCAATATTATTGAAATGGAAAAACAACAATATGTTTTTAGAGTCAAGAGATGTTGGTTAATTATAGTAATTTTTTTGTAACTCAGACAATAATTTCTTTTTACGTTTCCATGCAAATGAAAAATTTAAATGATATATTTATTTGATGTAGCTGTTAATTTTGTGTTTATTTATCTTATTTCAATTTTATTATTAATTGTAGACTCAAAGGGCTCAACAAAGATATAAAACATTAAAACAAAATTATTATAGTAACATTTGTATATACTTTTTCTTTTTTAAGATTTTGCTTGTGGACTGACCTGCACACATGTTGGTCATTCATTGCGCTGTATGAGCTAACAAAACTAATTCACAGTTCTTATATGAACCATCCCAGGCCGCTTTTTGCGAGCCTAATGCATGGCAGGTCAGCCGATCCTTAAAAGTAGTCGATTCTTTCAATTCAACCCACACCTATTGACTTAAGTTTGCGTTCTCTATTTTATCTTGGATAATATTATATGGTCCTGCAACTGTAATTTGAAACTAAAGAGGCGCAACTAAAACGCCTTGAGGCAAATTACCCACCATATTTATGGTGTGAAAATTGATTCAGGTGAGAAACCTATCAGGCGAATGGATATCAGCACCTCCAGTTCCTGGGACTTTTGTGTGCAACATTGGTGACATGCTAAAGGTATCTTATACCTAATCTCTTCATCTATGAATGTGGTAGATAATCTCATTAAGTCTGGAAGAGAACTGCAGATATACTCCAATGGATTGTACGAGTCAACTTTTCATCGGGTGATAAACGACAACTCAAAATACAGAGTCAGCGTAGCATACTTTTACGAGGTTAGCCACATCTAAAATTTACATGTTTCGTTCTTTTCTCGCCTTTGTTTCTGTATGTCACAGATGTCACTGATAAATGAACAGACAAACTTCGATACTGCGGTAGAGCCGTTGGACACACATAAAACGAGGGCAAATGGCAACACGAAGTTCGAAAGACCAGTCTATGGAGAGCATTTAATTGCCAAAGTTCTCACAAACTTTGTTTTTTAGTAACTTTGTTTTCCTTGTTCTGGTGTGCAAATAAGCCAGCCATCTTGATCTTGTCTAGCAGGCTTCTAGCTTGCTACTAGACCTACAACTGCGGATACTGTAATATTGTAATGCAAATCAAGCCTGTCATTTATCAATACCTTCCTTCTCAAAATTTATCACCACACGAGTTCACGACTAGGACTTGTGAATCCACATATCCTAAGTTGTCATAAATCATACTTAGAGCAACAAGTAAACAACACTACCAGGAGGTTTCGTTATCAGATCGTCGAGGGGTTGAGAACACAAACCAATTCTAACTTATGAAACGTTCAAGACAATCACGTAAAATTAATCCGCTCTGATCGCATCAGCGTTTTAATAGGGTACAACACAGCCAATTGACAATTGCCATAAGAATGAAGACAAATACAACACAAAAAAGAAGAAAATGGATATTTTAACCATTCTTACTCCTAATTAATCACAACAAAATTGTATCTAAGTCGTGCGTAATCATGCTAGCTTAGCCTAACCTCACCACCTCTACCACAAAATATTTCATTGAGGTTTTGGCTCAACTTTGAGCTTCAAATGTTGGTGTGCAGCCGAGTCGATCTGAGTAACTGTCCGATGTAAGTTCCACTCGGGTCTCTTTGTAAAGTGGGATCCTTGTACCTGTATCCCTAAGTCGATCTACCATGTCATAAAGAAATTCAAAAGTCAGTTTAGATTGCTTGTTTAGCTCCTCCCTGATATGAGGCTGAAGGCTGAACCAGTCTCCCAACAATTTATGAACATGAGAACGAATCATTCTCCATGGCACAGGGTACTTTTCACAAAGTTTCAAGTACTCTATTAGCAGATCAGCCTGGTCTAGTTTTCCATCCACATTGGTTCCTTCACTTTCAGAAACCCATTCGGCAGTTCGAAATCCAGCAAAGAGAGCAGGATTTTCAAGCAGGGTCTCAGCAGAAAGTACCCCTTCAACCTCCGTCTCTTCCAAGCAGTCTCTAACATCATCCATATGCCGTATGTTCCCATTTGCAAGGACTGGGATCCTGACTGCATTTTTCACAGCCCTGATAGCTTTCCAGTCTGCTCGAAATTTCTTCCCATCCTTCTCATCTCTGGTCCTGCCATGAACTGCTAAAAGCATACAACCAGCCTCTTCAAGCATCCTAGCATACTTCAAAGTGTCTTCTAAATTGGGAAATAGCCTAATCTTGCATGAAACAGGAACCTGGAGGTTTTCAGCTAGTTTTTCCACTAGAGATTTTACAACAGGAAGGTTATCCATCAAAAATGCACCATAGTTTCCTCGTTTAGCAATGCGCTGCGGACACCTACAAAATCAAATCAAACAAATACACCAAAATTTTATCAAAAGATAAAATCCAAGCATAGTGATGACCAATGACGATCGTTAAAATTGAAACAAGGAAAGTTTTTGTATTTCTAAGGTGATAGTATTCCATCCTATCTATATGGATGATCGCTATCTCTCACTTGAATAATATTTTAATATTATAACTGGCAATACTGTTACACCGCAACAGAAATGAAGAAAAGCACAATTTTATTCAGAAGGAATCAAAGATTTGACCCAGAGCACGGTGTAGGAATAAGCCAAACCAGATGAATACAGCCTACAGAGTATTAAATTGTGAGAGGAATTCGAGAGGATCTGCTTCTCTCATTAACCTTACTACTGTCTCTCTACCAAATAAAACAAACAAGAATTCCTAGTATGGTAAATACAATAATAAACTTCAGCTTACTTTCCTCCCTGGGAACTTGATTGAATTACACTAACCTCTCCTTTAATTTTTTAAAAATACACTCCCATCCCTTGAAGCATGAAATGGGGGTAAACTTCTATTCAAACAAAAACATTTCTGGTGGAAAACTATGAATAAAACTACAAGGACATCTTTCGTTTGGATACAACTTACAACTTCAATTTAAAAGGGATTCATGACCACTTCTTCATTCCTTTCCATTTCCTCCTATTCCTATAAACTATGGCTCAAGTGGCTAACACAGGAGGTATTGAAATGAAGCAGATTTGGTGGAAAGAGAATGTAAATATACATTACCCAAGATTAATATCAACATAATCACAATAAGGCTCGACCTTGCGTGCAGCTTCCAACAAAACATCAGGGTCGTTGGCACAGAATTGAACAAAGAGCGGTCGATCCTCCTGCGGTTTCTCCCAAAAGTCACAACAAAGCAACAATAATAGTATTAACACAATTAGAAAAATGGATGATTGTAATTTATCATACCTTGCAAGTGGTGAATTCTTCGTTCCTGTACTTTTCGGTCTCAGAGAAGATGCGGGAATGGAGCATGGGGGTGTAGGCGCCCTGGGCACCGTACTTGCGGCACAGCATTCGAAACGGCAACTCCGAATTGTCAACCATCGGGGCCACAATGAATCTGGGTCGGCCCAACTTGGACCAGTGAGCCCAAGCCCGTTCAGCCCGAGACTCTCCGCATAGACTGCGGGCCGGAAAACCCAAGTGGTGGTGGTGGTGGTCGTCGTGCGGTTGTTCTGCATCGAGAGAAGGTGGGGTTTGGGCCATGAGAGGAGGAGATAGCGCGCAAAAGTATCGGTTGAAAAGGGGAAGGGAATAGGGTTTAGGTTTCATCAATATTCGATGGGTTTTGCGAGCAAACCCATCGCCGCTATCGGATGGTTTCAATACCAATCCACTAAATCATATTTTACATGCCATAATAGGTATGAATTTGATTCTTCTGCTTTTTCAAGCTACTCCACTCGGTAAAATAATATCCGGTCAATTGTAGGTATACATTTTAACAAATACTTTTCCTCCACTCATCATATATATCAATTGTAGAATAATTATTGTTCTTGATTAGAATATGTACTATTTCTTTTTTTATCAAAATAAAATATTACAGTATGATATTTGGATTTATATTTTAAGTGATTTTTTTTTTCATTTTTTAAAACATATAATTATTTTGATAACTAAACTAAATAAAACTAATGTCATTTCATTGGATTAAATACAATTGCTTAATGAAAAAAAAAACTAATTTAATTAAGGATGTTTACAAGACGGGTATGTTTCGTGTAATAGTTCTCCACTATTTTACTTGCTGGATAAATATCTGTCACGTATAGTTCTTATATCCATATGGATATCCATTATGTGAATAATATATATATATATATATATATATATATATATATATATATATATATATATATATATATTATATATATATATATAATATCCATGGATATTTACAAAAAGTAAAATAAAATATTTAACATATTTTAACCATAAATTCAAATAAAATACAATACATAATCATAAATTTCAAACAAAGTCTAAATAATCCATTTAGATAGTGTTTGAATGATAACTTACAAAGAAATGATTTTTTTTAAAATCAATTGATAAAAAAATAACTCATTCAAAATCAAACTGTTAATATTTTAATCATGTTTTTTTAATTTAAATGATAGTATAGCTGGTACGGGTATCTACAAGTACCGATACTATGATACTAGTTGTACCTGTTCCGTTAACATGTGGATATAAAAAATACTCGTATACGTTAACCATACAAATATCCATCTACAATATTAATTTTCTATCCATTACAAGTTTTATAAGAACATATCCTCAGATATGGTACAAATTTTTTTCAATCTAACTTTATTTTATTATGAGTGTTTATTTCTCTATACTCCATAATATATATTTTTTCAACTTTTTTCCTCTATTCCATAACGAGTTTTCATGATATATTTTTTTACTTAATTCTAAGTCCTCAATATATTATTTTATTTTAGTCCGTAATCTAACACATGTAATCCACCAACTACGAACCTCTCCGTTCGTAGCATCTCTCAAGTGTGAGCACGAAACATACGAATCTCCCTGCTTGTATCCCCACACGAGAGTAACAAGATATGAACCTCCCCGCTCATATCATCACGTGTTCACCACCATCCATGAACCTACCTGCTCATGGCACAACATCTCCTTATCCAAGTCCGCATCAATGCGTACAAACAACACACACAAGCCAATACCTACAGCATTATCACTTGGCACATCCTAAGCGCCCTAGGCGAAATTAGTGTGCAGACCGCCTGGCGGGACCTCCTCGTCGACAAGCGTCAGGCTCTAGTCAGACCCACTGTTTTAAGGTCTATCGCCTGGCGGAGCACACCTTGCCGCCAAGCGCCACGCGATGCAAGGACATCCCTACTGGACCTATCGCCTGACAGCCACACCCATGTCGCCAGGCATTATATCAGTAGACGAACTTTACTGGTTTTAGCACCCAAATTAGATTGGCTTACAACCCAAAGTACTTCCAAAATTCCAGAAATACAGTCGTCACTCAAAGTTAAATTCTTGGTAATCTACGGCCCTCATATGGTTTAAATGCCTATCATTCATAATTGTCAATTCCCTTATTCAAATCTTATGATTTTACCAAGTACTTTAACATTGCATAATACCTCAATCAAGCTCATGGGAAAGACCACCAATCCAGTACATGAAAATTAGACTACCTGCTACTTCCCTACTGAAATGATGTCAACCTTTCATTCAATATCTTTCACTCAAAGCTACACCAATTTATGATTGATACCTTACCCTAATAGATAATAAGTATCCAAAAATTATAATTCTTTATCCAACAAAACTCCACCTTTTCCCAACACCCGCAATCTTAGTGACCATCACCATCATTCTTTATTATGTTCACAATACCATGTACACACCAACTCTCACATACTAATAATATATACACCTTCATATTCTTTTAGGTATAGCATTCTGCTTATCACAGTTTAAATTTAATATTCTCGTCCACCTAAATTTATCACAATGACCATACACAACTCTCGACCCCTACAACATCAGAACACCAAGCTGGAAAACCTCCAACTATTGCTTGGCGGAAGATTATGCACCGCCAGGCGACGTAGCAGATTATGGGAACTTCCTAGTTTTTCCCTCTCTGCGAAGAACCCCTACGTTTTCCCAATCCTGTCTCATTATTCCACTAGCTCGAACTCTCACGCACATCCATAAACTAAAAATGCACATATAAAATATGATGAGTAAAATTTTGCAAAAACCATTTCAAGAACATAATTAAAGATTTGAAAAGGATCAAGAAGTTGATAAAACTTTAAAAAACAATTCAAGAAAAGAAAACTAAGTAAAAAAGTGTAAAAATAAGTAATTCAAGAAGTTAATGAAAATGAAGAGTTTAAAAAATTAGGAAAAGTGAGAAAATAGATTTCAAGAAAAAGAATTTAAAAACTTTACGAGAAGAACTCAATATGATGAGTAAAATTACAAAAAAAAAACAATTTCAAGAACATAATTAAAGATTTGAAAAGGATCAAGAAGTTGATAAAAACTTTAAAAAACAATTCAAAAAGTTTAAGAAAATAAAATTCAAGAAAAGAAAACTAAGTAAAAAAAGTGTAAAAATAAGTAATTCAAGAAGTTAATGAAAATGAATAGTTTAAAAAATTAGGAAAAGTGAGAAAATAGATTTCACGAAAAAGAATTTAAAAACTTTACGAGAAGAACCCAATATGATGAGTAAAATTAAAAAAAAAACAATTTCAAGAACATAATTAAAGATTTGAAAAGGATCAAGATGTTGACAAAAACTTTAATTTTTTTTTTGAATAGTTTAAGAAAATAAAATACAAGAAAAGAAAAGTAAAAAAATTGTAAAAATAAGTAAGCCAAGAAGTTAATGAAAATGAAGAGTTTAAAAAAATTAGGAAAAGTGAGAAAATAGATTTCAAGAAAAAGAATTTAAAAATTTTTACAGAAGAACTCAATATGATGAGTAAAATTTTGCAAAAACAATATAAAAAACATAATTAGAGATTTGAAAAGGATGATAAAGTTGATAAAATTTTTAAAAAAGAATTCAAAAAGTTTAAGAAAATAAAATACAAGAAAAGAAAAGTAAAGAAAGTGTAAAAATAAGTAATTCAAGAAGTTAATGAAAATGAAGAGTTTAAAAAAATTAAGAAAAGTCAGAAAATAGATTTCAAGAAAAAGAATTTAAAAACTTTTAGAGAAGAACTCAATATGATGAGTAAAATTTTACAAAAAACAATTTCAAGAACATATAATTAAAGATTTGAAAATGATCAAGAAGTTGATAAAAACATTAAAAAAGAGTTCAAAAAGTTTACGAAAATAAAATTCAAGAAAAGAAAAGTAAGTAAAGAAAGTGTAAAAATAAGTAATTCAAGAAGTTGATGAAAATGAAGAGTTTAAAAAAATTAAGAAAAGTGAGAAAATAGATTTCAAGAAAAAGAATTTAAAAACTTTACGAGAAGAACTCAATATGATGAATAAAATTTAGCAAAAAAAATTTCAAGAACATAATTAGAGATTTGAAAAGGATCAAGAAGTTGATAAAAAAATAAAAACAAAATTAAAAAAGTTTAAGAAAATAAAATACAAGAAAAGAAAAGTAAAAAAAGAGTAAAAATAAGTAATTCAAGAAGTCAACGAAAATGAAGAGTTTAAAAAAATTAAAAAAAGTGAGAAAATAAAATTCAAAATAAAGAATTTAAAAACTTTAAGAAAGGAACTCAATAACATAAGTAAAATTTTGCAAAAACAATTTCAAGAATATCATTAAAGATTTGAAAAGGATCAAGAAGTTGATCAAAACTTTAAAAAACAATTCAAAAAGTTTAAGAAATGAAAATTCAAGAAAAGAAAAATAAGTAAAGAAAGTTTAAAAATAAGTTTTTGAAGAAATTTTTGAAAATGAAGAGTTTAAAAAAGTTAAGAAAAGTGAGAAAATAGAGTTCAAGAAAAAGAATTTAAAAACATTAAAAGGATTAAAAAATGTGATGATAAAAATTTTACAAAACAAATTTAAAGAAAATATTTGGAGATTTAAAAAGGATCAAGAAGTTCATAACAACTTTAAAAAAGAATTTAAAAAGTTTAAGAAATGAAAATTCAAGTAAAGAAAAATAAATAAATAAAGTATAAAAATAAATTCTTGAAGAAGTTTTGAAAATGAAGAGTTTAAAAAAGTTAAGAAAAGTGAGAAAATAGATTTCAAGAAAAAGAATTTAAAAACTTTAAGAGGATAAAAAAATGTGATGATTAAAATTTGACAAAACAAATTTAAAGAAAATGTTTGGAGATTTAAAAAGTATCAAGAAGTTGAAAACAACTTTAAAAAAGAATTTAAAAAGTTTAAGAAATGAAAATTCAAGTAAAGAAAAATAAGTAAAGAAAGTGTAAAAATAAGTTCTTGAAGAAGTTTTTGAAAATGAAGAGTTTAAAAAAGTTAAGAAAACTGAGAAAATAGAGTTAAAGAAAAAAAATTTAAAAACTTTAAGAGGATAAAAAAAATGTGATGATTAAAATTTTACAAAACAAATTTAAAGAAAATATTTGGAGATTTAAAAAGGATCAAGAAGTTGATAACAACATTAAAAAAAATTTAAAAAGTTTAAGAAATGAAAATTCAAGAAAAGAAAAATAAATAAAGAAAGTGTAAAAATAAGTTCTTGAACAAGTTTTTGAATATGAAGAGTTTAAAAAAGTTAAGAAAAGAGAGAAAATATAGTTCAAGAAAAAGAATTTAAAAACTTCAAGTGAAGAAAAAAAATGTGATGATCAAAATTTTACAAAACAAATTTAAAGAAAATATTTGGAGATTTAAAAGGATCAAGAAGTTGATAACAACTTTAAAAAAGAATTTAAAAAGTTTAAGAAATGAAAATTCAAGAAAAGAAAAATAAATAAAGTATAAAAATAAGTTATTGAAGAAGTTTTGAAAATGAAGGGTTTAAAAAAGTTAAGAAAAGCTAGAAAATAGAGTTAAGGAAAAAGAATTTAAAAACTTTAAGAGGATAAAAAAAATGTGATGATTAAAATTTTACAAAATAAATTTAAAGAAAATATTTGGAGATTTAAAAAGGATCTAGAAGTTGATAACAACTTTAAAAAAGAATTTAAAAAGTTTAAGAAATGAAAATTCAAGAAAAGAAAAATAAATAAAGAAAGTGTAAAAATAAGTTCTTGATGAAGTTTTGAAAATGATGAGTTGAAAAAAGTTAAGAAAAGTGAGAAAATATAGTTCAAGAAAAAGAATTTAAAAACTTTAAGAGGATAAAAAAATGTGATGATTAAAATTTCACAAAACATATTTAAAGAAAATATTTGGAGATTTAAAAAGTATCATGAAGTTGATAACAACTTTAAAAAAGAATTCAAAAAGTTTAAGAAATGAAAATTCAAGAAAAGAAAAATAAGTAAAGAAAGTGTAAAAATAAGTTCTTGAAGAAGTTTTGAAAATGAAGAGTTTAAAAAAGTTAAGAAAAGTGAGAAAATAGAGTTCAAGAAAAAGAATTTAAAAACTTTAAGAGTATAAAAAGAATTTGATGATTAAAATTTTACAAAACAAATTTCAAGAAAATATTTGGAGATTTAAAAAGGATCAAGAAGTTGATAACAACTTTAAAAAAGAATTTAAAAAGTTTAAGAAATGAAAATTCAAGAAAA
>Ga0214542_1000415_pt1 | contig 75889 bp, 41 predicted proteins | sample CNSS1metaG_FD_160096 | JGI IMG/M metagenome (GOLD analysis project Ga0214542, IMG submission 160096) | Root nodule microbial communities from cowpea collected in UCLA plant growth center, Los Angeles, California, USA - CNSS1 | ecosystem: Host-associated > Plants > Roots > Nodule | place: USA...
CCAAAACATAAAAACATAAACTAATTTATAAAAGAAAGCCCAAAGCCCAAAAACATATAACATAACTAATTTCTAAGAGGAAACCCAAAGTCTAAAAATATAAATTAATCTTCCTAAAAGCTATCCTTCAAATGTGCTTCAAGCCATGATCTTCATATTCTTTGAATTTTAGATTGCTTGTAGCATTATGAGCCTTGAATAATTTTGATCTTTCAATCTCTTACTCTTTGCCCTTGTCATAGGTTCTTTAAATTGTAAAGGTTCATCTTCAAGTTCTTCTTGTATGGAATCTTGGGATAGTCCTTTATCATTCCCTCATTCTTGAAGAGAATTTGTCCTCAAATTTGTCTCACTTGAAGATTCTTTATCACGTATTTGTCCAAGATGTCCAAGACCTAATGGTTTCCCGTTGTTTTCCATCACATGTTTACTACAATTGAGAAATAACAAGGATAAATACTTTCATTGAGTAACTACTTTGCAAGAAAATAGGCCTACTAAGTTTGATACATAACACATTCACATAAAACAAATAACTAGGTCACAACTTTAACACTTTTTGTATAACTTTTTAAAAGTTAACTTCAGTAAAGGTTTGTTAGACTACCAATGGTTTTTAGTTCTTTTCCATTACATATGTCGCCACAATTCATAAATAACAAGGATAAGTACTCACATTGGTCACTACTTTGCAAAATAACAAGTTTGTTACGTCTGATACATAACTAATGCACACAAAACAAATAATTAAGGCGCAACTTAATATTTTTTGTACAATTTTTTAAAAGTTAACTTCAGTAAAGGTTTCTTGGACACCAATGGTTTCTAATTCTTATCCATCACATATGTGACTACAATTGAGAAATAACAAGGATAAATACTTTTATTTGATCATTGCTTTGTGAAAAAAATAGGCCTAACAAGTTTGATATATAACTAGTGCACACAAAACAAATAATTGGGGCGCAACTTAACACTTTTTGTACAATTTTTTAAAAGTTAACTTCAATAAGTTTTTTTTAGACCATCAATGGTTTCTAATTCTTTTCCATCACATATGTAATCACAATTAAGAAATAACAAGGTTAAGTACTTTCATTGAGTCACTACTTTGCGAAAAAATAGACCTACCAAGTCTGATATGTAACTGGTGCACACAAAACAAATAATTGGGGTACAATTTAACACTTTTTATACATTTTATTACAAGTTAACTTCAATAAAGGTTTTTTGCACCACTAATGATTTCTAGTTCTTTTCAATTACATATGTCACCATAATTGAGAATATGGTTAATGCAAAAGTATTTCAGTTGTAAGATAAATTTTAAACAAATTTCTTAAATTATTTCACATATATGATTTTAAGCCTTCATGTACAACCAATTGACATGAACATTAATAGTTCACGATATGGACAATGTCAAAACAACAAATTGTACTTCTATTGAACTTTACAACAATGTTTACAACATCTAACTAATTTGGGTTCTTTTTTTTCCATAACCCGTAAATGAAGTTCTTATGGCAGAACTCTTAAAGCGTTTTCATGGTTCAATATTCATTTAGACTACAAATTGCTTCGTTGTCTATCATTCTCATGTTGAATCTTCATACTATCATCACAAAAGTTGTTGTCTCGTGCAGGAGAAGCACAATCATCCATCGTTGCACCAACATCTCAATCATCATTATCCTTAGATTGTTATTTGCTCATTTTTTCAACCAAATCTTTTAACTAAAAAAATACAACCTTCAAACTCATGTATAACTCGTTCTTGTTCTTCTACAACATGCAAAATATGTTCCTTGTCTTTAAAACTAGTTGCACTTTTAGTTTTAGTGTTTTCTTTTTTAAATCCACAACTAAATTCTTTAAATGCTTCTTGACAACAAGATGACGAAGCTCTTCTTTTGACACAACAACATCACCAACAACCTTAAAATAAGAACATAATCGCTTTTGGGAATCCAATGAAAGTACTTATCTTGTTATTTCTTAATTATAGTAAAAAATGTGATGGAAAAGAATTAGAAATCATTGGTGGTCAAAAAACCTTTATGGTAGGAAACTTTCTGAAAATTGTACAAAAATTGTTAAGTTGCATTCTAGTTATTTGTTTTTTATGCATCAGTTATGTATAAAACCTAGTAGGCTTGATATTTTGCAAACCACCTATCCTTTCAACCCACCTACTTCATAACTCAAATAAAAGATTCCTACTTATCTTCATAGAATCGTTGTGCCTTCAATATAAGTATTTATCACCAACCAAATGGGTTATACATATCGTACTTGAAACTGCTCAAATGGACTTCACTCACACGAAAACCAAATACATATGAAGGAATGAAGTGCACCACAATGGAAGCAAGCAAACGAAGCCAAACCCAAACCCAAACAATGGATTAACAACAACGACCACATAATGTAATGAACGAAAGCAACCCACAAGAAAATAATGGAACCACGTTGTGAGCAAGAAAAGCACAAGCAGAAAAATCTGAGAAAGGCAGACTCACTAAAACAATGGAGCACCAAGCTAAGTTTCATTTGTATTTGGTTCTCAAATATATTCGTGACATTTTAAATTTGATTTATCATCGGGGACAAATAAAGCTTAGTCGGAAACTAAATCAAATAATTGAAAATTATATTTAAAAAAGTGATATGGATTATGTCAAAAATGTGTCAGAAAATGTTATAATATCATTTTCGTTCAAACTAGTAGGAGATCCATGCATACGCATGGATTGTGTTTTTTTTTCATTTTATATTTTGTTATTTTTAAAATATTAATAATTTGAATTATTATTATTGATTTAATTATATATAATGAGTAATGTTATTATTTAAATATATTATTGGTTTAATTAACTATAATGATTTGTTATAATAATAACAATAATAGATTATACTAATAGTATTAATAATATTATTGTTAATATTAATATTAGTAATAATAATAATAATTATTATTATATTAAAATAAAATGCGAATGTACGGTAGTTGTTTAAGTAAAATGTAAATATGGTCTTTATCAATTAAATACAACATAAAATTGATGTTAAAATTTTATAATTTTAAATAGAAACACAGGTAAATATAACATTAAACACTTGTATGTTATATTAAAATGAGATGCGTACGTAGGGATTGTTATTAAAGTAAAATGTAGGCATATGATGTAATATGGTCTCCATATAAAATATATACAACATGTAATTGATGTTAAATTTTTTTTAAATAGAAACACATGTAGACACATGTATATTATATTAGAATAAAATATGTATCCACGGGTTGTTAACATAAAATGTATGCATATTGTGTAATATGGTCCCATATAAATTAAATACAACGTGAAATTAATATTAAATTTTTTATATAAAAACACATGTACATATAAACACTTGAATGTCATATTAAAATGAAATGCTATGCAGTTATAAAAGTAAAATGTAGGCATATTGTGTAATATGATCCCGTACAAAATAAATATAACATGAAATTGATGTTAACATATTTAAATACAAACACATGTATATTACATTAAAATGAAATGCATAAGTTGTTATTAAAGTAAAATGTAGACATACTGTGTAATATGACCCCGTATAAAATAAATACAACATGAAATTGATGTTAAAATTCTTAAATAAAAACACACGTAGATATAAACACATGTATATTATATTAAAATAAAAAGCGTATGCAATGTTGTTATTAAAGTAATATGTAGGCCTATTGTGTAATATGGTCCCGTACAAAATAAATATAACATAAGATTGATGTCAACATATTTAAATACAAACATATGTATATTAAATTAAAATGAAATGCATATGCATGAGTTGTTGTTAAAGAAAAATGTAGACATATTGTGTAACATGATCCCGTAGAAAATAAATATAACATGAAATTGATGTTAAAGTTGTTAAAATTTGATATGGTATAAATTTTCTGTTGTGTGAAGGCATTGATGCGAGAGTTGTAACAACTAATGAGGTAAACTATCTTCTTTCCAAACTATCTTTTGTAAAGGCATACTTTTGTTTTCATTTCCGCAGTTTAAGATTTCATTGCTTTATTTTGGATAGCTTGTGTTTATTTTGGTGGTTGTCTTGAAATCAATGTTTTTGCTAAATGATTGAATTGGATGAAGTTATGCATTTTAGTGATTCGGTTATAGGAATCCACTGTAGTTGTTAGCTTTTGTTCATGAGTTCTAGTGGTAGTTTGTAAAAGTCTTCATTTTTCAACTCTCATTAGCATTGTCATTGATCACGTTCACTTATAATTTGTGCATTTTATCTCAATTAAGTTTGATTAAGTGTGTTGATGATGTTAAGTGTTATTCTGCCATTGTTTTACATTCTATTATGCATTTTAGTGAGTTAAATAAGTAATTTTGCTGCTGCTATGTGTTAAATAGCTATTGTTATCACATTGAGTTCTCAGTAGTTCAAGTTCATTGGCATCTTAACATTGCATTCATCATGTTTGGAATAGTTCGCATTAATACCTTGTTTTAACTGAATTTGCACATGTATAGGTGGCTTAATTTACACTTAAATAGCGTCAGACCACATCCATTCAATGGTTGCCATTCTGGTTCTCTTCTATAATCTACATTCACTATTGCCTCTCATGCATTCATCTTCATTTGAGATACTTTAGTGCATCTTTGCGTTGCTTTTAAAGTTGAATTGATTTGAGTGAGTGGCTGAGTTAAAATTCCTGGTGGGATTATGAGCTGATTTGGTATGTTGTTGTATTTTAAACATCAATTCTAAGGTTATAATGCATATAAATATGATTTGACCATATAAGTAGTATTCATCTTCACAATTTGGCATCACTGCATACTGGTTTTATTGTCATAGATTTCCATTAATGCATACTGCTTTTGCTGAGAAATTTTACTGTTGTTGCAGTTTAGTTTGTTGCTGCCATATGTGAATTGATTGCTTTTGCAGTTCAGAATTCTGTTGATTGAATTCTCTCCTGCTATGTGTTGATTAGTTATTGTTATATGATGGATTAATTCTCACTTTCATATTTAAAGGCTATGCTTCAAATTTTATCTTTGGTTTGTGCATTGCATATGAAATGGGACTGAATATAGTGCGTTGTTGTTGTGAATTAAATTTATACTTTCATGGTCAATTTTTGGTCATGTTTTTGCTAGAATGATGTTCAGTTGGAATTGATTTACACTTTCATGGTAAAAGACAACAACCACTTTTGTCCTGATAACTCTACACTTGCATAAATATTTTAATTCACATTTGCATTCCATTAGGCCACCATATTCTGCATTCAAATGTTTCACTGCTGCCACAAATGGGTTTAATGTTGCAAACTGGTTCTATGCACAATTGAATTGTCATACTACTGCTAGAGGTACTCACGCACGCTGCATTCAATCCTGCACACTGTCATTTAAATTCAGATAGCATCCATGGTACCCATGCACTTCATTCGAAAGCAGTTAGACTAATCCATTCATTTACATCCATAATTTGTCGTTGTTGGAACGTGTTGATATCGTTATCTCTATTTTACACTGATTTTGCTGCCACGATTTAACTTCTTTGTAGCCACATATTATATGAATTTTGATGTGGTTCTTGACTTGTAGTGACAATTTATCATGGCAAATTTGTTCCCGCATGATCAATTCAGGTTGTGCTCTACTGGGAAAGGAGTGATAAAGTAACAGAGGGAGAATAATCATAACATGAGTCCTAAGAATTCAAAGGAAAATAACAAGATTTAGTTGTTGTCAATAAGATGTGGAACTGCAAAAGTTGTTGGCCTTGTTGTTCAAGTCGCGTAATGTAATGATGGTAGTTAAAATGATGTAGTAGACCAATCTAATAATAGTAGATCACAAGACCATTAAGTGTAATTTTAATTATATGATGACTTCTAAACTTGCATGTTTATTTAGAACTATTTTCAATTTCTTTTATGTTGGATCATGTAATGTGTACTTTTATTATTATACTTCTCTTTATTACATTAGATATTTGAGTTAATAGTTATTTAGCATTATTAAATTTATAGTATTTGTTAGTAGGTTAAAATATTATTCACAAGTAGGTAAAAATTTTGTATATAAGTAGTTGCCACCAAAATATATTGGTTGTTAAATATTTTTACTTTTGCCATCGATTTAGTCACCAAAAGATATTTTTATTAAGATAAAAAATTACTTAATTAGCGACCGAAAAATAAAGGTTGCTATATTTTTACATTTGCGACCGAAAAATAAAGGTCGCTATATATCTAAAGTTAATAAATTTTGTCACTTTAGCGACCAAATTAGTCACTAAAATTTTAGTGACTAAATTGGTCTCTATAATAGGAAGTGACCAATCATTTTAGTGACAGATTAGTGACCAAAATGTTGGTGGCTATTTAGCGACCAACACTTAATTCGATCGCTAATGAGTTTGCCACCAAGGTTTTTGCAACTACATAATTTCAGTCGCTATTTTGGTCGCTAAATGATTTGCAACCGATTTTAAGCCTTTTAGCGACCGAAATAGGTGGTCGCTAAAATGTTTTTTTGTAGTAGTGACATGTATATTACATTAAAATTGAATGCATATACATGGAGTTATTGTTAAAGTAAAATATAGGCATACTCTGTAATATGCTCTCATATAAAATAAATACAACATGAAATTGATGTTAAAATTTTTAAATAAAAATACATGTACATATAAACACTTAAATGTTATATTAAAATGAAATGTGTATGCACATGTTGTTATTAAAGTAAAATGTAGACATATATTGTGTAATATGGTCTTGCACAAAATATATATAACATGAAATTGATGTGAAAGTTTTTAAATAGAAACATGTGTACATACAAACACATGTTTATTATATTAAAATAAAATGTGTATCCACGGGTCCTTTTAGGGTAAAATGTAGGCATATTGTGTAATATTGTCCCGTATAAAATAATACAACATGAAATTAGTGTTAAAATTTTTAAATAGAAACTTACGTAGATATAAACATATGTTTATTATATTAAAATGAAATGTATTTGCACGGGTTGTTACGGGTTAATGAAGTAAAATGTAGGCAAATTATGTAATATGGTCCCGTACAAAGTAAATATAACATAAAATTGATTTTAACATTTTTAAATAAAAATATATGGAGATACAAACACATGTATATTACATTAAAATTAAATTCATATGGGTCGTGTTTATATATATACTGGTATTTATGTTTATCATTTCTCAGTTTTTTGTTTATATATGTACTGGTATTTATGTTTATCATTTCTCAGTTTTCTGATAGTATCATTACTAGTTTTTTGATAGTATCATTACCAGTTTTCTGACAATATACTCAATATGTACATGAACATCAAGTTACGACATTATACTAGTATTGAATTAAGAGATACGTGGATGATATATTATCCTTTGTTATTAAATGATTTAAAACCAAAGTAAATGTCTACACGGGGCCTATGTACTTATTGATATAGTATGGTAGATTAATTATAAACACCTATTTTAAAAATTGACGTGTAACGACAATTGAACTATAACAAAATTATTGTTATTTTGAATACATAAATTATTTTCTGCAATATTATGATTGATATATTGTAAACGTATTCAATATATATGAAATTCAATAAAACTAAGAAATCTATTATACAATTATGAGAATAATAATTTAACTTATGTACTTATTGATTTCTTTATGTAAAGTGATAAATATATTATTTAAACAATCATTTGAGTTATTGAGAATAATAAGTTTATATTAGCTAAATTATTCAATATAATTATTAATAATAATAATGTGATTAAGTAACTAATATTTAAATATGACGTTATAATATATTTTTGTTAGTTATTTTTTATATTTAAATATTTGAAAATAATCGGTTTATATTAAAAAAAATATATTTCGTATAATTAACATGAAATTTCATATTTATGTTAGTTATTTTTTATATTTAAATATAGATTTGTGTTAATTGAAAATAATCAGTTTGTATCAGGAAAAACATATTCCATACAATTAATATGAAATGACAGATAATTGATAACGTTGTTTTCTACCTTTTATTAATGTTAAGTTTCAATTTCTACATAACTTTTATCTTGTTTAATCATCTAGTTTATGTTGTTTTTGCATTGTTTCGTATTTTAGTTGTTTTATACTTTTTTTACTTCTAATCTTTATTATGAGTGTGTGAAATAAAACAATAGGAAGCAATTCTGGTAGAAGAAAACAAGCTAAAGCTCAAGGAAGCATGATTGGACATGAAAGATTGACTTTTACCCAAATAATCATGTCGAGGGGCACCGTGATCAAGTCCAGCACTGCAAACATGGAGAAGGACTCACCTATATGTATATACTGCCTTGGACTACCCTTGGAAGGCCAAAAAACGACCATTGGGTGCCAGGGTCACTCGCTGGGCGAGTAGGTGGCTCGCTGGACGAAAATGACAAACCAGAACTGTAGTATTCGAGTCGTTGGGCGAGCCATATTTTCGCCCAGCGAGTTACATGTCTGGGTACGTCGATTTTAGGCCTCGTTGGGCGAGAATGAAGCCGCTGGGCAAGAGTATCGACCCCAATACGCGAATATGGTTATTTAATCATGTTTCTACGAGAGTATTAGGGGATTCCTCATTTTCACGAATAGAAACACCTTGGGTGCTTGGGAGAGACTCTTGGAGGCTATTAGGGGTGTTGGGAAACTTTCCCTTCTCCTTCTTGGGTTTCCTTCTTCATCCATGGAGGTTTTACCCCTTTTGGGTTGGAGAGGATGATGGGCTACGAAATTGAAAGCAGAGATGCGAATGAGAGCCACAATTGAACCATGGAGCAGTATTCAAAAACCTTGGGAGATGGATTGTTTCTACTTTATGGTTCAAATTTCTTCCCTATTCTTCAATTTTGTAAAACCCTAGGTTCTCCACCATGGAGAGCAATTTCTATTTGTTGAGATTAGATGTAAAACATTGAATTCTTGTGTAAAATTGTGGTTTTAATTTATATGCTTTTCCAATTCATGTTAGTATTTGATTTCCATGCTTAATGTGGATTGTTCTCATGCTTTATTTGTGATTCTTGAGGTGTTGGCAAACATCTTTAGAATCTAGATTTGAAATTAAATACCTAATGGATGCTTGTATCTAGGAATAGAACTTGGTTCATTAGTAATCTTAGATTCTTGAAACTAATGCATGATTTCACTTGTTTAGGATTCAAGGAATTGAAACTTGATGAGTAATCATAGGCTCAAAGGCTCTAGGAATAGGATTTAAGTATTCTTGTGAATTGATTTTAACATGAATATGGAATTGGGATAATTTAGAATGCATGAGAATGAAATGGTTGAAGTCTAATCTTGACAAATTGTAAATATACTATGTTAATTTCTTGTTGCACACCAACTGTTTGATAAAAATACAAAAAAGAGTTTCCATTGTGTTTGTGAGAACTTTGTGTCTAATTGAGTCGTGAATTGCGAGAGTTGGCATGCGTTGCACAAGTTCCTTGGGAGAGAACGATAAAAATACTTATTACTTGCTATGTGTGACCGGTGCACTTGTCGTGTTGGTTTTTCACTAACAATAATTGTTAGTTATTTTGTATTGTATAATTGTTGATTACTTTTTAATGTTTGACAACACTTAACTATTCATTAAGTTGATTAATTATTAATATAATTCATATTTCACATTGTTAAATAAGCTTTATGAAGTAAATTTATTTTGCAGGGTCAAATCATTACATTTTCAATGATCAAATCATTACATTTTCATAATCAATATGAAGGGTCTGGTTTTGACGGCAAGCAATACTTATTGCGTCTTTTCAATACCTCTGTAGTTTGATTTAGTGGATGGCCTTTAAATTTGGTGAATCAGTTTTCTAGTACTATATTCAATATGTCTATAAATTTGGTTCAGTATACTTATTAATTTGGTTTTGTGATAGTCTAATATTTTGTGTTAATTTGTTTACTGCAGGTAGTTTATTTCATTGAAGTTGTTCTTTTTCATTATAAAGTATTTTGAAATTAATTATGAATAGTTCTTCTCATGATAAAGTATGGTCAAATCAATTATAAATCTTTCTTTTCAAATTTGACATTATTTATCGTGAAGTGTGACTATAATTAACTATAATAAACTTATTTTACTTTCAATGGTTAAATAATTTTTCTACGATATTATGATCGATTTAATATAGTTATAAAAATAATAATTTACCTTGTATAAGATTAATATTATAGAAAAATTCATTAATAAAACAAACATATTATACAATTATTAAAATGATTATTATGTATAATTATAAAATATATAATATTACTTATTATAGAACTATCAAAGGATTTGAAAATATCTTTTTTAATTATTATTTAAATTAAGTATTCATTTACCTTCTATAATATTACTTATTATAGAAAAGTCAGAAAAATGTACTATGTAATTAATAACACAATTATTGTGAATCATAATACATGAATTGTACTATAAAGTTCTATAAAATATTAAAATGAATTTTATTTTTTTTTTTTTTGTTATTGTTAGAGTTAAACGTATATATTTTGTGCAATATGATACATATCAAAATGTAAAGACATGCTAATACTTATCAGAATACATCTCCTAATACATAAAAAAATAAACAAACTGTGAACATTATACCAATAAAGAAAAGAGATAAATAATCAATTGGTTTTACATACTAATTGTGAATATTCATGGTAGCAAATATGCACTTGTACACAAACTACGTTTCTAAAGCTTCACTTCATTTTGTGAATAAACATTAACAACATACAATGACAACAAATACACATGTAATAAAATATAAAATCTCTTGTTATTCATATTAGAATGAATTCACCATAGTCATGTTTAATATTGTAGACAATTTGTTATGAAACTAAAATCTTTCTCATTGGATGTTTAAAGTTTATCACACCATGTTCACTATGAAACATACGCCCTGCAAATCCAACCAAAGTTATGCATTATAGTTGTATTACTTTCACACACAAAAAAGAAATGTAATCTCAATGGTGATTTAGAATCAACGTTTTGACATTAGAGAATCTTTCATAAATTATAACTTTTCCCAATGCTAAATTACAAAATCAGATCTAGCAAAGATAAAGATAAACCACATTTACATACCAATTGGAAATGGTGCAAATGATTTAGCACAACTACTGAACCATCATTTGCAACACCCCAGTAGAATCCAATATGACCATTGGGATCATGATCAAACACATACAACATGTGGGTAAAAATGTTCTATTCCCAACATACATAAAAAATTAAAATGAAAAGAATAAAAAGTAAAAATAAATTAAAAATAAGTAAACTCCATACAACAAAAAAGTAATAAAACACTAAATCTTACTTGCTAATAGAGGAATGAAAGAACATGTTACCAGAAAAGCCTAAAAGGTACAAAATAACATATTAAAATAAATCATCTCCACAAATCAAAAATAAGTAATAAACTTATCTTTTAACAACAAAACGGTACTAACAATAATTCATCAACATAATAAACTTATCTTTTAACAACAAAATGGTACGAATAATCATTCATCAACAATAAGAACAAAAAATTGAGAAATACAAAAAAAAAAAAAAAAAAAGAGGAAAATGAAAAAAAAAACTTATGAAAAACATAAGCAAAAAAAAAGTAAAAGATAATGAATAATACCAGACGGATGAAACCAAAATCCCAAAAGCTTATCTCCTGAAAGTGTAAGGGAAAAAGAACAAAAAAAAAGTAACAAAAACCTAAAATGTAAAGAACAACTTCTTATATAAAATCAACTTTACAGAATAAACAAATCCTAAACTTACCGTATATCAATAACATAGTATATCAACAACATAACATATTAAAATGAAGAAATAGACTTACCAAGAAAAACAAATGCGTAAATGTTGCCCTTTAACAACAACACAATACCAAACCAAACCAAACCAAAGAAGAAAAATATTAAAGAATGAAACTTTAAAAAATTAAAAGAAAAAAAACAACATATTACCAAACCAAAGAACCATCAAAAACCTACATTTCAAACTAAAGTATCAAAGTACTCGCGCCAAGAACTATCACCTCTACATTTGCAAAAGGATAAGGAAAAAGACAAAATAACCTTCAACCCTAGAAAAAAATGAAACCCAATATTGAAAAAGGTTGGATAAAAATGACAATTTGTTATGACAGGAGAGCAGAAAAAAGAAGAAAAAATGTACTATCCCACACCAAACCATCTTTAACACAAAAAAACATGAAAAAAATCAAACCTTTCATGAAGAACAATAAAAACAAGAAGCAATCTGCATGAAGAAGAAGAAAGAAAAAGAAGGGTCTACGGAGAAGAAGAAGAAAAGAAGAAAAAGAAGAAAAAAAAGGAAAAAAAAGTACAACAAAAACTAACCTTGACGGAGCAAACATTCTGTTTTGCATGAAGAACAATAAACAGGAAGAAAATAAAATTTAACTTCGTATGAAGAAGAAGAAAGTAGAAGGATTCAAGAAGAAGAAGAAGAAGAAAAGGAAGAAAAAAAGCAAAAACTAACCTTCAAAGCAAACGTTCAAAATAGATTGCTGCTTAGAGAAAATGTTACTGAACAGATTGTCTTAGAGAAGAAGGATTTTCAAATCTTTAACACAAAAAACATGAAAAAAATTAAACCTTTCATGAAAAACAACTATGCATGAAGAACAATAAACACATGAAGCAAAAAAAAAAACTTCGTATGAAGAAGAAGAAAAAAGAAGGTTCCACGAAGAAGAAGAAGAAGAAGAAGGAAAAAGTACAACAAAACTAACCTTGACCGACGAAGCAAACATTCTGTTTTTGCATGAAGAACAAAAAGAAAATAAAATTTAATTTCGTATGAAGAAAAAGAAAGTAGAAGGATTCAAGAAGAAGAAGAAGAAGAAAAGTTAGAACAAAAGAAAAAACTGAGCTTCAAAGCAAATGTTCAAAACAAATTGCTACTTGGAGAAGATGTTACTAAACAGATTGCCTTAGAGAAGAAGGATTTTCAAATCTGTTAGCAAACATCTATCAAATCATTAAAGACCCTTCACCATCAAACACTACCGGTTAGATGATGAAAAAAATCCAAGGTTTGGACACGTGTCAAAATAATAGAAAAGACTAGTTTTATATATATATATATATATATATATATATATATATATATATATATATATATATATTAGATACATGCATGTTCAAATATATGCACGTGAAAAGTTGATTTTAAAAATTGTAAATTTTGATGTAGAAAAAATATTGAAAAATTAAGGCATAGAGTAGTCGATTTGGTAAATAAGCATAATTAATTTCTTTGTTATTTTAAAGCCTTCCATTCCTTAGTTAACTCTTTGTTTAATTGGTAAATAAGCATAATTAATTACTCACGTTACACTTGAATCCACTACAATAAAGTGTTTAGCGTTGAGGATCTTTGTCACCATCCCAAGGATTGCTAAATTAAAGCCATGCAAGTTTCTCAGAGACACGAGCCACTATTTTGCTTTCCTATAGCAATTTTTTTCTTTTCTTCTAATAAGTTTCTCCCATCTTATCCATTTCACTCCTTTACCATTGTTTGCCCTACCAAAACCAGTTATGCACCCTTTGAATGACACTGTAGCCTGTTTGCCTCTTTTTATAGTCTCTTTTTCTCTTTTTCATTTGATTGTAGACTCTAAATTTTATGTTATTCCGTTTATATTTATCACTCTCAATTACTGATTTCAAAATTAAGAAAAGTGGTCAATTTAATCAGTAATAACAAACTTATCCTACATTTACACCTTTTTCCATTAGAACTACCCTTACTACTAATATTATAATATTTTCTCACTCAATGTAATTAGGAAAATATTACGAATTAAACTATATAAAAAAAGTTGACAGTAATTCATAAACAAGAACTGAGTAATTTTTGACCTGTCTCAGCTTCACGTACTAATTGTAAATGTTGAAACCCATGGTTGCCAAATCATAGTTGTTTCTTAAGAACCTAACGTCATTTATTTCAAAGGATAATGAGACTTCATTCAAACTTATACCACTACACATAACAAAAGGCCTCATTTTGAAACTGTGCAGATTCTCAGAGTTCATACGCTGGAAATTTAGCCAGGGAAGGATCGATCATATCCAAGAAAAGATAAGCCATGCCTCCTTTCCCTTCAAACAATGAATATGGTCTATCACCTCCATGCATTTCACCTTCAGATATCAGCTTATGAGCTCTGTCAAGCAAAAAGCAAGCAAAAGCCTTGGCTCTGTACAGATGCTTCACATTCCCTGTAAGTTGGTACAGTGACAGAAACACATATGCATTCCCACTTATACCATGGCATATCCCAACTTTCTTCAGCAGACCACGATTCCAAACCACCTCTCCTGCTTCCATTGCTGCATCCAAGAATTCTTTATCTCCAAAAACCTGTGGATTTCAGAAATATATAACTTTTCCAACTCCCTAAACGATTATAAAGATGTTAACAAGTGAGTTCAACTTATCTAACTATAACCTTAGCTGCTTTGGCAAGTGTAAGGGCTATCCCTGGAGCCCCATGACACCAATGCACAAGAACATCGCTCTTCCTATCATCTTCACTAGCAGGATAGTTTCCACTGGGAAAACGATTGCTTATCATGTATTTCAGAGTTCCCTTAACGTCCTCAACTTCATCTGGCTTCAACTCCATATCCATCAGCACATGCATAATCCCAGCCAATCCATGTGCAGCACCCCAATACTTCTCCCCATACCATTCATACATCAATGGGCAACTTCCCTTCCTACCCAACCTCCTTCCACTTTTGATAACTTCATCAACAACCATAGCCTGAAATTTTTGAAAAACAAAAACAACCCCAATGTACTCATTGAGTCCTCTCACCAATTCACCACACAACAGACTGAAAAATGATAGCAATAGTTGAGACCAAACCCACTGTATAACTGGAAGAAACTGTCCCCTGACCAAGGTTCTTGTTTAGGAACAAACAGGCCCACAGAAAACCAACTCTCCCATATAACAACTCGTCAGGAAGATCTTTTGACAGCTTAATCTGCACCCCAAAAGGTTGTTAATTCTTATCACTGCATTCATCACATATATTTTGATCTCAAACAGTTAATGTATCACTATAACAATAACTTCAAAACAACTAGAATAAATAAGTGAGACAGAACCATTTTCGATGGCAGAGTTCTAGCCTCTAGCCAAACACAAGATTATGGACGGTAAATTCAAATCATAGCCTGTTCATTCAAAACTAGCTGAAACAACTATGGATATTTGAACATTGGATAAAAATATTTACACTAAATTTGCTTGTAGACGAAAAAACAAAACAAAATCCTAACGTAAACCACTTCACTTCAAAATCAATTTGAAGCTATATCAATTTCATCCGTGATCAAACTTTACAAATCCTAATTCAAACACGTACTTAAAAGTGATGGAAAGATCACCTTTTCGAACTGAGCCAAGTAGTACTTCAAGGACTCATCATCTCCGGCGTGTTTTGCAGCGACGGCCCCGAGAGAGCACACGCCAGCACGCCCACAAATAAAGGTCACGTCCCTGTCACCCATTCATTCAAAGGGTAAACCATTGCACTTAAACATGAAAGTAAAATTGAAACAGAGAGAACCTGGAACGAACGGAAGCTGCATCACAAGCCTTCACAATCTGAGAGCAAAGAGAAAGATCGTTCCCGTTGCGTGTCACTTCGTAAGACTTCAAGAGTAGAAAAGCCGTGCCCAGAACGCCGCAGTAGAGACTAAAGTCTCCATCTTTTTTCCCAGACACTCCCCACGTTTCTATCACTATCTGGCACCAAACCACACACGCGTCAGAGCAGAGAAGCGCGGGTCAAAAACAAGAAAGAGAAGGAATTGAGGGTAGCATTCGTTTGGTACGGTTTCTTTGAGGTCTAGAGCGGCGCGTTTGAGACGCTCCGAGAGTGGCGCGTGGGGCATGGCTACTAGCTTCGTGAGTGAGTCCCCCACTGTGAGCGCTTCTTCTTGTTCCTGCGGAGTAGACGGCGTCGCTTCGGGTACGAATTCGGGCATCGGGTTCTGGAAGAACCGAACCGCCATTGTTTCAGGTCTGAAGAGAAGATTCTAGAAATCCAAATAGAAGAAGAATGAAAGAAGCAAGTGAAGAGAAGAACGGTGCTGATGCTTATTTTTAGAAAGCGTCACTGTTTCGGTGCTCGTGTATTTTGATGTGTCGAGCTATTACGCTTACACCTCGTCTCTATCTATGTCTGCGTGGCTTCTAATGAATGTTTATCGGGTAAAAAATAAATTAAAATTATTCTTTCTCTTGTAACGAAGATCTTTTTACTCTTAAGATTGTTTTGTCAAAGATTTGGAGCATTCAGATGTAAATTTCTTCCATGATCTTGTTTTGATATTGGGAAAATTCCATGAATTAGTAGTTGAAACTGCTGAAATTTCTTGTCCTCAGAGCAGTGACTTCAAACCATGAACACAAGGATTTGGTTCTTTGGATAAAAGAAAGGCTCAAGCTACTAAAATAAATCACAAGATGGGAAAGAAAATGAGTTTTTCATCTGAATACTTACACATGACATCACTTTCTAATTACATGCTTGTTCCCTCAATTACTGAACTTTTGATCAACTGATTCTTTAGCAAAGGAATCATAGGTTACCCTTTGCGCAATTTTTTTTCCTTTTTATCATTTCCACCATAGGCTTGAACGAGTGTTTGATCATGAATCATGAGCAAACATATATGTATATACAAATTAAGCTTGTGGTCTTTGACAGGTGATTTCACTAATCACAGTTTACAATTACAGCTTCTTCTAAAGCTAAAAATTCAAGCCTCCCCAAAACTTATCCTATCTAGACTCTTGAATCTACTCATTCTGAAACTGTTTTCCTTCAAATGTCTGTCCGAACATCCACTTTGCAGGTGCTACATTGTAAGATGTGATTGTTTTTCCACTGCTGATTGTTACCTCAAACGACAGAGGCTGGTTCTGAAAGTTGACATTGCAATGCCAGTTTTGTCCCCAGTTCCTAGCCATTGGTATCCACCCTGTTCTAGACCCCTTCACTTTCACAGCAATCACTTCACCATCCATACCAACATTGGAAATCAGCACCTGATAGAAGTGAGAACCCCCACTCATTGTGAATCTCATGCCACCACTTCTTTCACACTTTACTCTGCAACAAACTTAAATATTAACAATGGAGTCAAATGTGTTTTAAGTCTCTCTACTTTGAACCAAATATTTTGGTCTGAAAAGAGAGATCCTAAAACAAAATTCAATCTTTATCATTGAAACTCTAATTTTGGTTACCTTCTATACTGAACCGGCACTATATCAGCTCTATTCTTGGCAATTTCAGCAAATGCAGGCTTCGACATCTCAAAATGTTCCCTTGGAAAATTGCACCAGCCACCATAATCAACTGAAAGACCGTAATTTGGAGCACAGAAATCTGTTACAGTAACAACTACAGAAGGGCTTCCCATCACGCACCACAAGATGTGGTCAACACATCTGATTTCATAGCAGGCCCCACATGTGCTCCCTCTGCTGAACAACATGGTGCTTAAGCCAGCACTGCGTTTTCCATAACTTTCCTTGTGGAGATCTCCATAACCGCAAGCTCCTTCTGCAACACATAGAACAACCACATTGTCAAAACCATGATGCTGTTTTCATCCTGAGACTATGTAAGAAGAACCAAGGAGAAAGAGAAGTAGTACCGGTGACAAGAGACCCCTCTGAGTCTTTGGCATATGTTGCAGTGGCTTTCTTCCATTCTTGGTCCTTGTAAGCGAAAATCTTGCATGAGTGTAGTAAAATCAAGTAGAGAAGTGTAGACTGAAGAGCACCCATTTGAGAAAATTGAGCTTAGAAACTGATTAAAACTTTAAATTCAAATTCTTATATGTGTATTATGCTTTTGTCGTATGTGGGGCTAAGAAAGGGCTAAACAAATAGTAAAAGGAGGTTTCTTTTCTAATGCAAATGATTATTATCTGATCTCCTTGCTAAAGATGGAGATATGGCTCCGGTAAAAGTTCAAAATGGTTTTTCCAAAAAACTGAAATGCACACTTACATTTCAAAATATGAATCAAAGGTAATGAATTTAATATTTTTGAAATAAATAGTTTTGAGCCCTTCTAACGTACATCTCTAAACGTGAGATGTGAAAATGGATCAAACTTGGATCCAATTTTCCAAAATCTTTTCTCGGATCAAACTTAACTTTATACGATTGAAAATAAATCATCACCTGTATTGTTCTCTTTAGCGTCAACTTCATTATGGTTTTATTTTTAAAAAATACCTAAAAAATGTAAAGATGAAAAAATATTTAAACTACCTTAAATATCGACTTTCAAACTATGTGATATTATGAGTGCAGTAGGAACATTTATTAATTTTTATTATATTTTTATAAGTTTTTCTATCATAATTATTTATATCGGTAATTTGATTTTTAAAATATTAAATGTTATTAAATAATAGTTTAAATATTTAATTTATTTATTTATCTAAATTATATATATTTTAGTTTCTAATTATTTTCTTTATAATAATATTTGATGAAATAAAAAAATAAATTAACATTTGATTACATTACTCAAATTAATAATTTATTATAATATAATAAATATATAAAATAAATTAAAAAAATAAAATACTTTTAAATAAGTCCATATAATAACCTACTAATTTGAAGTGAGTCTAACCACAAGTTGAAAATATTTTTCTTTTACATAGTGAACTCTTATTTTAGGTTTTTTCGCACGTGATATACGTTGAATTTGTAATTTGTGAAGTAAAAAGAATGAATAAATTTCACAGTTGAAGCAAACTGAAAGCAATTAAAAGTTTGAGACTCCCCAACCGAAAATCAAACAAAGCCCTAAGCATAGACAAATTTGAGAAAAGATGATTAATTTCCAAATGATGGGGACATGAAAGAAGCCGAAAAATATGGTAATTTGTTGCACATTCCGAGGAAGTTTTTTTTCTTTTGTTTACTTTTGGTGCTTTTGTCTTGTCTATTCTTTTTAGGCAAGAACGCAGTGGAGAGTCCAAAAGGGTGGTTTGGAGGGTGCAACTGGATGTGGTTCATTCATACAGAAAGGGTTTTAGGGTTTGTGTTGGTGGCAGACACACAAAACACGAAAGCTCTTCTACTACTCTTTGTTCACTGCTTTATTAATTATTTTGTTTCTCAGACATCCAGTGTTTTAAGGATTTGGTTAGTTCATTTATGCTTTATTCTCTTTTTCTTTCTAACATCTTTTCATGGTATGAAAATATATAATATAATATAATATGATGAAGTGATGATATAATTGTTTGTTAATTATGAGAAGATAAATTTGTATAGAACTTAAATTCTCAGTTAGTTTTTTAGCTTCTGGAAAGGAAATAAGAATGTTTGAGTAAATAATACTCATACTTTGATATATTTATTTTATAGATTACACACAATTTTTGTTAGTATTCACTTTGATATATTTTATAGAATAACACCTTGATAGTAAATTAATATTTTATATTAGAATAGTCACTTAACAACTTTAAAGGTAAAATAGTTATTAAAAAAAATTATATATGTAAAGAAAGAAAGAAATTGAAAAGTAAAATAGTAAATATCAAATTGATGTAAAAAAATTTTAATGTCAAAATAATATGATCTTTAGTCAAATAACTAGGATAATGATAAAATATGGAGGAGGGTATGAAAAAATAGGTTAAATGTATTTTTAATTTCTAATATTTAACAAAAAATTGAAATTTATTTTATCTTAAATTTTGATATATTTTTATTTTCAAATTTTAAAAATAAACAAATATATTATTTTTAACTCAATTATATTAAATTTTTTGACATGTCCAAATATATTTTGGACTAATATTTGGGTTATTTATATTGTTTAATACACTATAACTCAAAAGTTGGCACATACATTCCTGAAATACCATTAAAAAATTATATCATTGGACTAAAAGATTATATAAATTTATTATCAGTTTGAGACATAAATAAGTTTTAATTTTACATTTAAATTTATATATTAAAAATATATTTAACCTAAAAAAATAATTATAGAACTTAAAAAGAGAATCAATGTAATTCTTTAAGGAAAAAGTCAGAAATCTAAATCATTTCGATAAAAAATAAAATAAAATTGGAGGTTATTTCTTAAATTAATATAGTGGATGATTATTCAACTTGGTGAATGAGTACCTTCACCAATCATTCTTTATCATAGTGTGTGGCTCCTACTAATCTTCAAAGGTTAAAAAAAACAATGATTTCAACTAACATTTGCAAAGACCAACAAACTTCTCTCTCAAGATCACTTGGAATAATGGAGTGACATCCCAATCATCACACAATCAACTAAGTATAATTGTTAAAAAAATAAAAAAATAAAAAAAAACTTTATAACATATAGTGGGTTTGTGTATATCCAAACTCACAAAATAATAGAATCACACTAAATTCGTTTAACAAAAACAAAAATTATGAAATATAACACATGATGCAATGGTTAGTGTAATGGATTAAATCCAAAGTTTGCATTAACATACGCAAATACATCTGTGAATAATACAAAAGAAAAGAAACCAATTCTTGCTTATCACAAATGTGTCCGAATATATAATACAAAATAAAATGAACCTGTTCCTGCATGTATATGTTCCCTATAACATATTATGATTGTACATTGAGCTAGAAGTCATTAATATACACATATTTGATACAGTAAGTTATGTTGATGTTTCTTTGGATTTTATTTTTTCTCTGTTTAAAAAAAGATTTTGAAAGGTCACTTTTAGACTATGAGACAAACACAAATCATAACTATAAGGGAGTAGTTGCAACGATGAGAAGTGACAACAACAAAACACCAACAACAAAAAAATGATCAGAGTTATGAATTTCAAATTGAAAAACATGGAATGTGAGTTTCAAGAGGAGAATTTATTGTTGAAAAAGAAAGGAACAAATAAGTTTGGAGTTGAAAAAAAAAGTTTGAAAAAATACAATAAGTCTAAGTATTTACTAATCATGAGATATTATATTAATTATAAGTTCATATAAATTTGTTGTTTATTACCCTGCACCACTTGTTATGAGAAGTGGAGTATTCAGCATAATAACTCATTATTAATTATTTTTCTACTTTTGTATTAGTGAAAAAAGAGCTTATTAAAAACAAAAAGGTGTGAAAATATATATCTAAGAATTTGCTATTGATATTTTGATTTACCGCATCATTAAAATTATTCATCTTGAAAAGCATCGATTTATTTCATACTTACAAGTGACGTCGTCAAAATAATTAAAATTTTCAAATTTGAATCTTGAATTTACATTATTTTTAATTTTTCTATTAAAAAAACTTGGCCATTATTTATAGTATTTACAAACGCAGACCTATTAATATTTTTTTAATAAATAATATTTTATTAATAATAGGATATCATTAACAAATGTTATTTCTATTAACTAAATTGAATATATACGTGGTATATGTATACATGTAACTGATGAGGTAATTTCATTCTTAACTATCACCAAATTATATCTTGTACTTTTATTTTGTAAAATCAATTTTAGTTAAAACCGAATTTGAGTTGAAATATTTACTTATAGAGACGATTATTATATCAAAACATTTGGTTTTAAAGTTCAATAGAATATCAAAGTCGCTTTGGCCGAGTGGTTAAGGCGTGTGCCTGCTAAGTACATGGGGTTTCCCCGCGAGAGTTCGAATCTCTCAGGCGACGTCGTTTTAATTTCTGTTACTTTTGGTTCATTTTATAATACAGAATGATGTTTAAGAATTTATAGTTTCAAGAATCAATTTATTAAATTTAAAGACTAATTTGATTTACTCAATAAACATTTTGAAAAAAGTAAATAACTATTTTTAATATTGTACAATGTTAAATACAAAAATCATCAAAAAGTTAGGTAAAATTAAATTATCGCGAACAAAATTATATTGCATGTTCTATAAGATATATAACTCATAGTTTTTATTGAAGTTTGTTGTATCCATCACACTGCATATGAAGGATTCCATTATTTAAATTTGTCAAACAGAAAGTTCATTTTTTTCAATTTTGCTTTTCTTAATTTTTCATATAGAGAAGTTGGATGCATAGGTTCTAAATACCGGTGATTTCATGTAATAATTTCAGCATTCATTATAGGTGATTTTATGTAATAATTTATATTATTTTAATATCTTATTTAATAGTGTATTATAAAATATAATTTTATATAGTTAATAATTCATAAGTAATTAGAGACAAACACATAACTACAATCACTTTCAAATATAGAAGTTAAATCTAATTCCTATGATTCTGTATATATAGAGTTGACCGAACATTTTTCTTCTAAGATAAAACTACATATATTTTCTCATTTTCTCACATCGGTAAAGATGATCATTACAAAAAAAATAATGACAAATACATAAAACACAAACACAAGAGAGGGTAAGTTAATTTATATATATATATATATATATATATATATAATAGTAAAATGACTACATCATAAAATAGCATATTTCAAACATTCATAAAAATACTAATTAAGCATACAATTATAGACTTTCTAGACTTAATTATCTAGATCTCGACATTGATGTATGATTCTTAGTGATTTTTGTACTTGTGATAAAAAAAAGAATATTGCTTGACTTGAGCTGCTCCACTTGAACTAATACATACAAGGTTAGTCCATTTAACCGTCATATGAACCATAGGTAATGACAGAGCTTTTATAGGACAAGGGGGCCATGGCCCCCCAATTTTTGTAATTTTTTGAAATTTATATATTGAATTTTTAATATTTTTATAAAATTTTAAATTAAATGCATATATTAAAAATTAATAAAAATTAGATTATGTATTTTTTATTTTTTTTGGCTTAATTATGTTTTAGGTTCCTGATAAATCTGAGAACTTTCTATTGAGTCGTGATAAATTTTTGTGATCCATTGAGTACTATTTAAGTATTTGATGTTAACTTTTTTTATGGGATGATATAGTTCTTAAGGAGTTGACATAATTATTATCTTTCCATGTCACTTTGCTTACTTGTCACCTATATCATTTTATTATTTTATTATTTTAAAATTTTGTAATTTATAATTTTATAATTTATGATTTTTTTAATTTTATAAATTTATAAATGTATACTTATATATTTTTATTATTTTAATTCAAAATTGTATGATTAATAAACTATAATTTTATTATTTGAATAAAAATAAAAAATATATCATAATTTTATATTTTATAAAATCATAATTTTATAATTATATCATTTTGAATTAAAATACAAAAATTATTAAATTATAAATATATTAAATCAAATAATTATAAAAATTATAAATTCTATTATAAAATTTTAAAATAATAAAATAATAAGATGACATGTGACGACAATTAAGCAATGAGCAAGTAACATTTAAAATATAATTAAGCTTGCATCTTATGAAGCACAATGTTTAATATTAATAAATATTAAAATATAAAATCAAATACAATAAAGAATAAAAATATCTGTTAAGTTTTTTTTTCTAATTTTTTTTACATTGTCTCTTGAATTTTTCATATAGTATACTCATTTCTCAGTGTCACCTATTTTCTTTCTTTTTGTTTTTGAAGAAAAAAAAAAGTTAAAGACAAACTTAATATTTTTACTATCATTTCTTATGTTCTCTTCACTTTTTGAAGAAAAAAACTCTTTTTTTATTTCACTTGCTAGTGAATTATTAGTTTATTATAATTAGCATTATTTTTTTTATCTCACGAGCCTTTGTATGTTCACTTTTTATTAAGATAGAAGAAAAAATAATGTATTATGTGTTTTTTCATAACGAGTTTTCAATTGTGACTTGATTATTAGAGTTTTCTTTTATTAGGTATATCTTTGAATTTTTCATTACATTATGATAAACTATTTTTGAATTTCAAACTTAAAAAAATAAGTCAATTAATGAAGAGTAAAAGAACTTATATTTATTTAAAAAAAAAAAGGAAAACAACTCATGAAGATGAAAATGAAAACAAATTCAAATTCTTTACACAAACCATAATATCGTACTTATAATTTAATTGTTCAATTGGAAGAGTCATTTTTCAAAGTTAAAAAAATTATAGGTGATGATGAGTTTGATATTAATTCTTTGGAACAATATTATATAGGAAAACATAATGAGAATATCCAATAAGTAAAAATGATGAAATTAGGAGAGCGTATATAAAATGGTGTTTATATCAAATACAACTTCAAAATTTTGAATATATTAATTTGGCTTCCCCATAATTATTGGTCAAGATCCGTCACCGACCCTATGGTCATTCTTAATGGCAGGACCTTCTGCCCCTCTCACCACATAATCCTTTCTACACAACATAAGTCTTGAATGGGTATTAAAGTATCAAAATAAACCTCCAGTAATGTCTCCTTATATAAATGTCTCCTCATATCAATGCATACACTAAAAGAACACTATCATAGAATCTCTTTACAAGATTCATGAAATTACGCTAAACTCATACTTTCATCCACAAACATGATTCATCATCAAATTCCAAATACCAAACAATCATACATATTTGTATTTATCCATATTAAGTAATATCATGTTTGTCATCAATTACAATCATCATATATTTCCATACATGCACATATCCATTAAAAAGTCCATCATCATTATCTCAGTTTCATACATCATTATACATATATGCATATTCATCAATTAATCCATCAACAATTCTATAAACAACCATATACTTTTTTGTATTCCAAGTCAAACCAAAATCACAAATAAAAAATTATATTCTTAAAAGGGAAACCTAAAATAAGACAAACATAAGAGACTATTCTAACTGTAGACCTCTAATCAAAGATCCCATCGGTTAAAGTAACAATTCATGTGTTTAAGACCTGTTGTCAAAATTTTAGCTCAATCTAACAATTACAAAACAGGAAACCCACTTTTGCCAAGATGATGTAGACCAAAAAAAATAAGATGGCACTCGGTTCTATAAACCCCGAAATCCACTAATTTGAGTGTGTCCTACAATCCAAAAGTGGCTTTCGATGCCCCTAAGTCAGTGGTCACTGTCTAAGTGGTGCCCGAAGGCACTACAATGATGCTCAACAATATCAGAAACATAGACTTCGTATTTTGAGTTTGAATTATGTAATTTGACACTCTTTGAGCCAATTATCAATATTAAAACATTCTAATGATCATAAATTTCGTGTTCCTTAGTTCAACCAGTGTCATATTACCCAATTCAAATATCCCAGAAGCATTCTTAACAACTCATCAATCAATTTTAAGATTTTCAAAAACTCAATACACATTAACCATGATTATGCACAAATTCCTAAATGATACACAATTAACTTATCAATTTAACATCTTAAACACCCAATTTAATAGATTTCACATTCAACCTAATTTTAGTGAAAATCAACTCTTCAAGTAAACTAAACATGCAATTTCAAAATTCAAAATATAACTCATCAACCATTTTAACATGACAAAACGAATTTCCATAGGAAACTAGTTAAGTTAGCTTCCCTCACCATAAGAATAGTCTCACAACAAATCAACGACAATCGCAAATCTTTTGAATCACGAAAGCTCGAACTCAACCTAGAGACAATGTAAAAAAAAGTAGATCAAACCGAAAGGACTACCGATTAACAAAGAGTGAAAACAAAGACTCTAGGAGCACATGCAACCCAATAAGGATCGCTTGCAAAGCCAAAAATAGATTGGACATCGAAGTAGAATAAAATTTTCGACTTACTCGAATGAAAGTTTTCTTCAATCAGATTCAGAGGTTCTGCGATGATTGAGAAGACATCTACCTTTTAAGAAAAAGAGAAGATTTGAGTGAGTTCACAAGAGGAGGAAATGGAGGTTTTTGAAGAGGAAACCGTAAGGGTGGGTGAGAGTTGCGTTTTTGCTTTGTTAAAGACACTACCTTGGTTTTAGAAGATAGAAAATGAATTTTTACATGATTCTATTGGAATCATTTTACTAGTTACATTTTTATGAACTAATTATTCAAAAAAAAAATGTAATTATAGACATTTTACCCCATCTGCACTAACAAGAAAATTATTTACTCATAGACACATTTTTTTTATTTGAATGATGATATCCATATTATTTATTGACTAAACTTATGTATCAACCTTTTCATATGTAAGACCCACTTTATTCCTTACCTTTAATTTAAGGGCTGCCCCAAACGGTTGAGCCTTAGGGCCGACCCAATAAGGAAAAAGGAGACCCTAAGTCTACCCTCACACTTCTTTCCCACTTCACTCTTCAGATTTTACGCAGCCGTCAAACCCTCCTTTCGCAACCAGAAGCTCTGCTAGGGTTTAACCCCGATCCCGATCTTGTGAGCTCAACCTCGTCTCCTTGATTCGTGTAAGTATCCTACGCTTCCTCATTCCTTTGCCATTTGTATGCTAGGGTTTCTAGTTGGAATTTCGTGGTGAACCACTCTAAAAGCTCGCTTCGCTATTCTGTTCCAGTCTGTTCGTTTGTCCCGGGAGTTGTCGCGTCCTCGCTGTTGGAGTCGAACCCTTCCTCTAGCTACTTCCAGGTAAGGGAAGCTAGGTTCTGTGGGTCTAAATTCGTTTTTGGCTTGCTTAAAGATTGTTGTATGATTTGTGGACTGTAAGCTGCTGTGTTTTGGTTAAGAATGTCATTGTGGTCTTTGGGTGTGGTGTTTGCATGTTTGTTGTGTGAATGAGCAGCGGCGGGCACTGGTTTTCTCGCCCAAGCGAGCATGCCTCGCCTAGGCGAGACTAACAGGGGCTCGCCCAAGCATTTTTTGTGCGAGCGGTCGCTCAGGCGACCTGGTTTCCTTTTGAGCGAGGTGCAGTCTCGCTTGGGCGAGATGGGGCTCGCCTGGGCGAGACATCGCAGAACCATGGTTTCCCTATCGCGCTCTCGCCTGAGCGAGAGGGTCTCCCTCGCCTGAGCGAAACTTGTTAGCCTGAGCGAGGCTGCGGGCAATTTTGGGTGCAATTGTTGGATGATCCATCGTGTGTGACTTGCTTGTCTGATCTACATGCTCTACTAGGAGGGTACGAGATGATGCCATAATTTATATGTGAGTTCGAGACGGGAATGGTATGTTGCTTTATTGGGTATGATTTGAAAAGCATGAGTTATATGACTTGTCGATTATACCTGATATTAATGTGATGAGCAAATTCTTGATTTGGTGGGTGGAACACGTACAAAGTATGGGTAGGGTATAATTCCATGACTCTTGTAGTTAGAGGTCTTGGTGGCGCCTCATCTGTTGGACGTAATTCCATAGACCCTCTTAAGGGGAGTTTCATGGTGGTGCCTCGACGAAAGGACGTAATTCCACGGGGGGTCGTGGTGGTGCCTAAGGGCCAGGACGTAATTCCACGTAAGTCACGTGGTGGTGCATCTTGTAAGGGTATAATTCCGCGAAGGCCTCGCGGTAATGCCTCACTGCTAGGACATAATTCCACTGCCACGTGGTGGTGCCTCATTATGCGTATTCGGATAGTCAGGTCTTGGGGGTTTTAAATGATTTTGGTAATCTACGTGTGAATGTCTGCTATCCATGTTTGACTCTAATATTTGCATGTTGACTATTGTGATATGAGGTCTCTTTGCACTAGCTTACCTTGTTTGCTTGTTTGGATTGTCTTGTATGTGGCTCTTCTCTTATTGCGATGATCATCAATCCTATTGATGTGAGCATATAAGAGAACATCTGGCAGTGGTAATGGTGAGAGAGATGGTACCGCTTGATGGACTAGACGGGCATTGGGCCCATTATGGGGCCCACCGCTGAAGATTGTATTTTTGCTATGTTTTCTTACTTGTATAAGACTCGTACTAGTAGTTCTCTAGTGTTTTTGTTTTAGGCCGTGTGGGACCTCTTTTATGTTTTATGGATATGTTGGGGTACGGAGTATTTCATTTTTTTCCAAACCTTCGTACCCTCTAGATATTATGTATGTGACGTTTTAGTTAATGGGCTTTAACTATTTAATTGGGACGTTACATCATACATCAACATTTGAATGACCATGTAGTAATTAGGAAATGCTTGTGATCATAAAAGAGAGAAGGACTATGATAAAAAATAGTAAGAAAAAAAAAGTGTTAAAAGTACGTTAGTCACATTATTTTATGTAGTGATGAATATCGGAAAGGTGAGTATGAGTTAGTCTGAGAAATGATAACACCTTCAACCGAAGTCTTAAAACGGTAAAATGGTAAGGAAACACATGTGTTTTAACGATCTTCCACTTTTCTTTAGGTCTAAAAGGAAATTAATTAATGCAATGAGGGCTCACAAAAAGAAACTAACCCTCACGAGGACCCACAAAGTAGAGTTTATCACGAGACAATGACATCAAAGTTAAAACATTCAATAATAAATGTCCATTAAAACACAATGGGACCACTACACACATTGAAACCCCATAAGGAATTACAAAACTACACGCTCTCTCTCCAATTTGGAGATGGCCACATTACATACATTTACTACCAACTGTTACAACACACCACAAAAGTAGGTATACAAAATCAATATGCAAAGAAAAAAAAAATAAGAAAGCATAAGCACCATTGGATGCCCTTGTGCACTCCAAATGGCTACTTTTCTTATCAAAAAAGGAGAGAAACTAATGTCTATATAGCAAACAAAGGGAAGAAAAAGAGGGTTGGAGGCTCATGGAGACTACTTTTGAGTTATGGGACATCACCAACTTTTAACTAGTTCAAATGTACTCATTAGTTGCACCAAAAGGCTTGTGACTAAGGGTAGAAATTTAGACGAGAAGTGTAAGTTGCCTTTGAAACCCAGTTGCCTGGAATAACATCTCTTGCAGAGAGGCTTCTACCAGAGGAAGAGCTCAATTTCACTGAGAATGGCCCCCTTAAAGGTCCCCCAATAATGCACCAATTTGCACCCCAGAGGTGATTCATCTGCAGCCATTCTGTAGATCCTGCCTATCAAATGTCACAATACAACGATTAAGAAGTGAATTTTAAGTCTAATTCAATCTTTTACAAAATTGACTTGTAAGATAATGTTTGCATTCATTTATAGTGTAAATTCATTTTATCTTTAGTTGATGTGAAATTCCTGTCACCAAATAATTAAGAATAAAGTTAAAAGCCTAACTTTTGACACCTACTTACTATGAGAGGAATTACAGTATAAGCACTATATAATGATTTGTTCACAAATAGAGATCAAAGCAACACTTCACTGTTTAGTTTCTGATTTCATAGAGGGAGGAGAAATGAGGAATGTTACTGTTTACATTGGTCCCATGTCACATGCTTTGAGTTCAGAAAATACAGAAAAAGCACCACAATTAGATGGTGCCAATGGGCACCATTATGCAAATGAGGAATAAGGCAGTGATAATATATTTAATAGGAGAGAAGATGTTCTACCAATTGCAAGCTTTGGCAAAAACCTATTACTCCTAAAGTGCAAAAAGATGGTAGTGTTGAGGCACGTGTGGTAAGGAGACACGTCCCCAAAATTTGGAATTGTCAAACTCTGCACAAGGGAGACTAGACAGTAAAAAAAAGAAACATGAATGACCATAATGCTTTATTTCACCTTTGGGCAGTTACTTTTGGTCCAATCTGTAACACTTTTCAAGAACCAGGGTTCCAAAGATGCAATCTCTTGTTGGTAAATATATTAACAATAGATTGTTACCCTCCCGTTGCACTTTATTATTGGTAAAAATAAACTAAGTGTGCTCTCTAGCCATAAAACCATATATTAACAATAGATTTCGCCCTACCACACTACAGGCCATTAGCTGTAACGGCATCTGATTCTCTGAGACCAGAACTTTAAGATTCTTCTCTCGTGCATTATTTTTTTTTTTTGTTCTCCTATTCTTTACTCTTTCTTTCTACAACTTACTCACATATAAATAATGCATGAGAAACATAGATAGAGCAAAAAAAGTTATCAGTGGAAAGATGCATACTTCTCGTATATGCATGGAGCCAATATCTCCCTCTGCATCCTCAAACTCAACCAGAAGTGATAGCCAAAATGGCGTTGAGCCTTCGTTAACATGAAAAGCAATTTTTCTTCCTGGATATTTACACGGTGTTCTGCAAATAACACAATCAGAAATTGATATTTAAAATGAGCCTTTCCCTTGATGAATCCAGAAAAACAAAAGGGCACTTCACTCAGATGCAGATAATGTAGCATCCTGATATATAGAAACAAACAGGGAAGTGCAAACAGAGAGTAACCTTTTTTCCTCTAAGGGGAAGCTGGGTTAATATTATAAGTTAGAAAAACAGTAAAAAAAGTCAAATCTTCACTCCAAATAAAAGAAGGAAAAAACGGTCCCAGTCACAGTCAAAGAGTCCATGCCACATAACAAGGTCCCTCTGCCCCAAATAAAGTAATATAATCAACTGAACCATGTTCACATTCACACTTATTTTTCACACACATATATAGCTGTAAATCACTAAAATTCTTCACATGTGAAATTTAATGTTTGTAAAGCATAATGCATACCTTCGGTAAATGACAGGGATTTGACCACGGTCTCTGAGAGGACCGTTCTCGCCAGCAATGGCCATGCGACCAAAGGCAGCACCACTGAGATCGAAGTGTGTTTGGTCGGAGGGGCAACCCGGGCACTCGTCGGTGATTATGACTGTCACTGCTCGTCTCGAACATATGCTCTTGTCCAAACACCTGACCTTGTAGCAGGCACCACACCCTTCACCATTCATGAACAGCAAGGGCCCCACTGCTCCCACTCGCGCCCTAAACGGCTTCACATCCACCATCGAACCATACCCACATGCCCCACCTTCACACATCATTCACCCAATCAGCCTCCACTCAACACCAACACTACTCACTCATCATTAACCCAACACAACACTCACACCATATAACCAAAATCTTTAAGCTTTTTCACAAAAACTTCTACCAAAACTGCCATAGAGGTTTAAACAATTATGTTTTGACTGTTTCTCAGTCAGAATTAAAAGTTTTCTATGTAAACAAGTAATGCTGCAAATTCCCAAAGCAAAACACTCAGATAAACTAGAGAATCGGGATTGACATAAAGAAAAAGATGAAAAGACTAAATTGTTGTACTTGTATCAAATCTCAACAAAGATATATCTAAATTTTGCAACTTTCTAGTTAAAATTAAGATTTCACCTAAATAGATTAGAATTCAACACCAAAAACACAATCTAAATTTTGTCTTTATGTCTCTGCTTTTGTATTCACTGAGTTAACTCGGCGAGTGGAGTGTTTTTGTGCGTAGTTTAACGAGTGAAATGTGGAAAGAAGAGATCTTGTGAAGGTAAGTTACCGATGCTGCCGTCTCCTTCGGGGTCGCCGTACCAGGTGGCGGTTCCGGAGTACCAATGTAGGTCGGGACCGCGGTGCTGGTGCTGAGACTGTCCCTCGGCCGCGTACAACAGCACGAGTTTCAAGGCGAAGCTGAAGTAGGCTAGGCTTTTTGCCGCGGTGGAGGCACGGTGGTGGAGCTGCATTGTAGGAGGAAGAAAAATGGGTGGCACGCCGAAGATGTTGGAAGAAAGAGTGGGGCTTGGGGGCGTAGCCGACAGTGTGGTGGCGGCAGAGTGAGTGAGTGTCTGTGGGTTTAGTTTAGTTAGACAGTTAAAATGAGTTTGGGTTTCTTATAGTACAACAGGCATAACCGTGTTTGCGATGTGGTCCATTCATTTGGTGTTATTTACGAAAGGGTGCCACTAAGGACTTGAGGTGGGTCCCACCGGTAGTTAAGGCGTTAATTCCGCATTTGCGCGGGTAGAAGGCACAAGGGTCTATTAGTCATATCACCCTGAAAACTAAGAAACAGATTAGTGTCAGTTTTTAAAACGGTAAATAATTAACATGAGTCACCTTCTAGTTAAAGATTTTATAAATTTTGTAATTTATTTTGGTTTTTTTACAATTAAACAAATTACTGATGTTTTGTTTTATAAAATTATTTTACATAAAATCTTAGTATAACTAAAATGAATTGAATAATTTTTTTTTATAAAGATAAAATTAAAATATTTATTTATTTTATTCATAGTTATTTTTAGTGACATTAATCGAGGTGACTGACATGTTTAACGGATTCAACATTTTATCAATTAAATAAAGTAAGAGTTGGGATAATAGATTAATAAATTTGTTGTATTATGTTGTTTTATACATAATTAGTGAAATTACATTTGTGTTCAATTTTTTATGACAATAAAATATTAAAATTATTATTATTATTATTATAAAATTAAAAATAAGAATATTTTATAATTTTATTGTAAATAATTTTTATTTATTTTGTAGGTAATTTATAATTAAAAAATAATTATTTAAATAGTAAAATAAATAAATTAGATAAAATTAGATTAAAAGAAGAATATGTATATAAATGTTATTTTACTTTATCTCCCAAATCCCAAATGATATGAGATTTTGGGATATATATATATATATATATATATATATATATATATATATATATATATAAACACAAACCCCTAAATTGAGAACTAAAGAGAAGCGGAGTTTAATTTTCTATAATATTTTTCAATTAGACGCTGATATAATATTATTATATTCAATTAGTATATTTGAAGTATTTTCTTATTATTTGGAACTTCTCCATCACCAGCATTTTATTCCGGAGGAAAAGCATGTGGTGGATTAGAAAGAAAAAAAATAGATATATAAATAATCTTTACTTTTTAAGAGATATGGGTTATTTTAAGTGTACTGTAATATATAGAAGGTGTTTTTCATCAACATCACTGGAGTAGTGTCAATGTCTAGAATTTAAGGTTTTCATTTGTTTGTTATGGTACCTAAAGACAATGTTAAAGAAACATTTATGTTGAGCGAACCTACATAAATAAAAAGAGTAGAGTTTTGATAAGAAAATTATTATAAAACATTAAATTTGTTATATACTATCTGAATTTATGATTTGATGAATGTGTTTTGAATGATATTTCAGAGGGGGCCAAATTTGGCAGTAGTCCCTGTTGTTCTAACTCTCATCTTCTCTCCGTGTGAACTTTGAGGTGTTTTTGTTGACAAAAAATGTGTGAACATGTCGTTTTCTTCTGCATGTAAAAGACTCCATTCATTTAAAACGTTTCTATATTAAAATCATAAACAGAGGGGTTGGTAAAATTATAAATATATATTTAATTGCGATGCATTCACATTGAAAAATATTTTCCAACATTATCTAATTATAAATTATATATTTCTCAAAAAGTCCAATAGTTACCAGATAGATAATTGAGTCCCTTGTTAAGAGTTAAATTATTGATCATGAATAAAAGAACACTGTTGACAATATTCTTAGGGATGAATAAAAAATTCATAAATTATTAAATGTGATATGTGTTATATAGTAATTATCTTAAAATTGTGTTAAAGATTAGAATTTTAAATTACATTCAAAGTAAGATTATACAATTTCAAATTTTTATTTTATTTTAAAATAAAAAGTATCTTTAATTTGATATAATGAATGAAGATGTAAAATGCAGCTCAATTAAACAAATTTTCTTAAGAATATATAAAATTATTAAATAAGATTGAATATTTAATTTAAGAGAAACATTTCTAAAAATGCTCTAATTAATAATGAAGACGCGGATTTATTACATGATGGCTACGTTTCTCTGCATGTACTAACATTTACATCGTAATATCTAATCAGTTGATGAATTTATTTGACTTTGTTAAATAATATATATATATATATATATATATATATATATATATATATATATATATATATATAATATGATCACATGTGACACTAGTCAGATGTACTATTGTTTATATTCAACATGCAGCATCTAATTCAAAAATTCGAAAGATAATAATAATAATAATTAATAAATGCACTGGATTAAACATGTTGACTTAGTAAAAAGTATGGATGCAAATTATGAAAATTTTTAAAAGTTTTTTAATTAAAATTATGGAGTAGCTTTCAGAAAAATTCTTCTAAATTTCTATATAAAAAATATATATGTAAATATGTAATCATAAATTACTTTTGAACAATAATAAAATTAAAGTAATAAAATATTTAAGAAAAACAAAAAGTATCTTATTGGTTATTAAAATATCTAAATTTAATGATTTTTTAAATATTTATATTGATGAAGATATTTGAGCATTAACTAAAATAATTAGATTACATGAAAGATATGTACTTTTTTACTTTTGAATGGTAGAGCAACATAATATTTAGAAAAAATAAAAATAAAAAATAAAAATGATATTAAACTTATGTTATGGGTTCGTTTCTTCATTTACTATTGTTTTTTTTTTTAAATTAGAGATCATTTACAAATGAAAAACGTATTTTCCCTTTCATTCCCCGTCATACGAACATAGCTTAAGCTAACAACCTAAAATTTCATAAGTGAAACTCATAACTCAATATGTGTCTAAAATAAAGGAATAATGTTAATCTTGAATACAAGGCTATGACTTTATCCCTACTAGATTTTTGACTTTTTTTGGCTTCTTTTTGAAGAGTGTGTGACCACTACTTTTCGTTATTGTTATTTTGTTTTCATTGAAATGTGGTGACAAAAATAACTAAGTTTTCCATGTTATTTCGTTATTATTATACCACCATGTCTGTATATATTCACTGCTCCAGAAATTTGCGGATAGTTCCTGAGATTGATAGGCTTCATGGCCCTACGGGGCATCTATTACAATTGTCTTTGTATTTCTCATACAAAATTGTGGACCATCTCCACCTATAAACAAACAAAATCACACTGCACATCTTCTGCACAATCTCAAAGTTAACCTTATTACTCAACACTAAGTTAAATACACTTTCTTCTTCCCAAACATTTTTTAAGCAACCAAGAACAATTTTTAGATTGTAAAACATACTTTATTTCACATACAGATATATCACTTCTAATAAAAATTCTAATAAAAAACCTTAAGATAATACTTTTCTTTTAAAGTGTTCGATCTTTTCATATTTATTCGATTTGAGACTTAAGTCGATCATAAAGATAAACATCAAAAGAATTCTTCACTCTTATACCACCGATAGGTATTCTAAGAGGTTTCTTCGCAAAAATTAAATAACAATAAAACACAAGTTCAACTTTATATAAGAGATTGACACCATTTTCAAATCAAAATTTTAAGATTGTCTTATAAATTGCTTAATTATTTAATATATATCTAATATAAAATTCAGACTCACTTAAAATTTCAACAGCTCGAAATAATTCTTGCGAGACTTGAACAAAGTTTATCTCCAGGAAAAGGTATATCTGATAAGAAAAGAAAGATAAAGCTGTGTGACATAATCATAGAAAATAAGAGGTCGTTTGACTAATGAAGGGGACATTATGAAAGCAGATTACTGATTTCTAAGTCTTGGTTCCAAAAGGTTAGGCAAGGGAAAGAAGGGGGTGTGTACTTAATTAGCACTGTTTTCAAAGTTATTATGTTTTTTGTATTCCTTATCTTGGTTAAGTTTTGCTTATTTTGCTTTGTTGTTATTATTATTATGATGTTAAGTTTTGGTTATATATTACGTTGTTGTTATTATTATTATGATGCGTGATGAAGTATTGATGAGAAATGGATCTCCAACCTGCCAGGAAATCCGCAGATTTTGTTTGGTTTCACACATGTGAGAGATCCAAGGTGCGCATTCTGGAAGGTGGTGCTGAGTACCAAGGTAGCAAAATAATGATATTGGAGAAGGTGAAAAATATGCAGTACTATTACCACTCTGCTATATATACTACACATTTTCAAAAAAGGGTTTTGTGATTTGTGCAAAGAATCTTTTGCATTTGTCTGCAAGCTTCAAAACTACACATGCCAAAAGTCAGTGGCAGAGTTGAATGGTGCTTATTATTCTAATCTCATTAATAGATGTAATTACCGTTAGTGCAAAATATTGTGCTTGATTACTGCAGTGTTATTAATATCTTAATCATAAACTATTGCAGTAGACAGAAATTGCAGGTATTAAATATGCAGTTCTGCATTTTGCCTGTGGCTTTGCCACTGAAGTCTGAAACCACATTGCCAGATTTTGCTATCTGGAAATTAATTAACAATGAGTTTGTATTTTGTACTTTGTACTTTGTTGTACATATATAATTTTAATTCTGCACGTAAGTTAGTATTCATCTTCTTAATCATACATCCTCAATAAAAAGAAGGTTGCATAGACATGTCTATAATAATAATAATAAAAATTCAAAGTTTCCATTTTAACATGCTACTATGGAAAATTTCGTGTTATACTTCATACTTGTTAATTTTATAAAAAAAAAAATGATAAACGTACATTTATTTTCATCAAGTATATCATTCCACACTTCACATGTTGATTAAATTAATGTAATATTTTAGTTAAATTAATATAATCGTTAGTTAATTTTATATTTAAATCAATATGACATCTTAATATTTTTTTTTTCTGAAAATCATAACACTTTATTAAAATAGTGCGACATTTTAATTAAATTAGTATAATTATCTATTAAAATTTAAATAAGTAATGTGATAAGTATACATATCTATCCGCAATCTAATCTCATTACCTTCAACAAAGTTTCTCTTTCCACCCGTTGAACATTTAAGTTTTTTTTTTCTTCCCAAAGCTCTAATGATTCCACCACTTTCTTTTAAAACATTATATTATATATCATATTATTTTCTAATCTAAAAAAAAGTTTCTAAAGTTATAAACTAGTTTAAATTAGAAATTATGTAACTAAAGTAATAAAAATAATTTTCCAATAAGTCGTTGGTTCAATGGATTCAACAAAATCTCAAATTCAAATATGACAAATGAAATAATTAAAAAAATTCCACTAAAAAAGTATACCATTAGATTCTCCATATATATTAATTATTAACAAAATCCATAAATATGTAACACTAATAGTATACATATTTAAAAAAAAAATAGTAGTAATCTTAATTTATGTCTGGAAATTAAAATAAGAGTAGTAAGTTAATCGTAGGAATTTATTTGATATGTTAAAAAATAGTTTCAGTAAGCAATTTGACAATATATATTATTTTTAAGGATAAAGTAAATGTTTCCTCTTTTCATTGGGAAATATAAAACACAATGCCTACAAAGTCATAAATGAAGGGAATCATAAATCACGGTTTCTGGCTTGTACTTGCGGTTTGAGACAAAGTGGCTGCAAAATAATTTCTTAACAAATAATAATACTTTTAATACAACAATAAAGCAACAAATGACCATGAATTACGATATCTACTCAAAAGAGGGTGGTATTACTAAACACAACTAAAAAGTGATTCTGGTGACTTTCAATAAAGTACGTTTAAGTGGTCGTTAAAGAGGCCTTAGGGTTCCATTCCATGTGAATTGAGTAAAATTTATTTTCCGAATCACACTATACAATATTAAACAACAATTGGGCACGTTAAGAGTGAATATAATATAATAATGGAGCAACATGATGGGGTACCCTAGAAATGAGAACTGAACACAAAACACTGCTTTGAGAAAAGCAACTTTGGAAGAGGAAAGGAAAGGAGAAAAAATGTGGTGAATGCAAAGGAGTGTTTGGTTTTCCTTTTTCTTGGTGGTACATGTGTTAGCGTGCGACAATAGACTTTACGGGTTGTCCGAACAAGTCACATGATTCTCTCTATTGTGTTTGCCAGGCTTTCATATTCAGAAATTGTATAATTTCCTTTCCCTTTTGGGAAGAAAAAAATAACAGGTGCAGAAGCACTTCTGTGTAGCTTTGCGTTTCTACACATGCCTCTATTGTAGAGCTTCTCATAAACTTATGTTCTGTTTGGCCTATAGGGAAAAAAATTGGTACTGTATTTTTTTTTAATTACTTAAAGAAAACAAATTACTGAAAGAATTAAGTTATACAGATAAAAGTATTTATCTCATTTTAGTTTAAGTGTATTTTTAATTAATCTCTTAACTTCAGTATCTGGCTTGTTTTTTCTATTCTAAATTTAAAATAGATGTTTTTAGTTTAAAGTTTTGGATGCTAAGATGTTGGAGTCAGATAAAATTAATATAGATGAAGATGATGTCGATATGATGATTAAGATACTATCAATGAAGAAGTTTGAAGTTTGTTGGAATGGAGGTTGATTTCACATAGTTGTAAGGGAAGAGATGTGTTGGGTTGGACTCTAAGCTGTGTGATTAAAAATGTCCAACATAGTTAAATATATTTTGTCTCACTATTTAAGGTAAGTGGAAAAAGGGTCTTTTAGGTCACAAGATATACAAGAGTCACAAGAGAGATGTTTATTTTCGTAACCATTAGGAGAGACAGGGGCATACTTGCGTATGACAGATGAAAATCATATCTCTGCCAAAAATTTTAAATTTTATTATATATATATATATATATATATTTAAAAATTATATTTATATATTATTTATATTAAGATATATATATATATATATATATACACACATGTATATGTATATATAATTTATATATTAATAAAATGAATATGATTCTAACTCTGGTCATCAGAGTAAGCCATCAAGAAAGTGTGAGAGTAAAATGAGAAAACAAAGACATCAATTAAGGAAGAGAGACATGAGAAGAGATTGAATAATGCATTCTCAGAGGATCTCTCATGAGACCATGTTAGTATATATGTTAGATTTATGATTCTCCCATTACAATGTTTCTCTCAAAATAAGTTTTTTCCAAATTAGTATGAACCCTATTTATGATTTTAGGGATTCTTTTTGTGAAATTGGCATGAACTCTAATTATATTTTTTCCAAATTAGTATAACTCTAAATTATAAAATTTAGAAAAATTAAGAGATTTTATGTTTTTGCTGCATATGGTAAAATTTTATAGATTTATCTGCTGCACAGAAGTGGAGCATGTAGGGGTTACATGTCAACCTCTCATTAAGGATTTCTAGCTTGCTCTCCAAGCTTTCCAAGATGACACTTTTAGGATTTGCTCATCTAGGTTTAAAACAACTTGATCCTATAAGTAGAGGTCTCTACCTCATGTAATTTCTAGCTTGAATTTGAGAAATGAAAAACTGCCAAAATTGGTGTACACCTCTTGTTGAGGTCATCTTAAAGTGGAATTCTCTTTTGAATCACTCTAGCTTCCTTCCTTAGAGTTGGCCACAATTCTCTTAGGAAAACCTTTACCAAACACCTTACCAATACCTAAAACCGAGACACTTTTCCTATTCATTCACATTGCTTCCGCAAGAGTCATGCATCCATGGAGCTTCTAGCTTGCATTTCCATGGAGTTGCTTCAATTGTCTCTTATAAGATTTTTCTATAAATAACACTTTCGTATCGCCCAATATCTTTTTTTTTTCAAACAAATGTTCATCTTTTGCATAACATCAAATAAATGGTAAGTGTTACCAAATTAAATCCGAATAACGTGTTTAGAAATCAAATAATAAATTTGAGTATTTTCAATTAAGTCTCTATTATTTTTTTTATTGATCAAGTACTAAAAAAATTTGATTTAATTATGTTTTAAGTTCCTAATAAATTTGAAAATTTTCAATTGAGTCCATAATAAACTTTCATGGTCTATTGTGTACTTAATAAATTTATATTTTTCAATTGAGTCTCCGAATTATTAAATGTTTTTGTACACTTGGTGATGTGACTATTAAATGATTAATGTGATTGTTATCTTGTAATGTCACCTTGTTCGATTGTTCTTACATGTTATTTTATTGTTTAATTATTTAAAAATTTATATAATTATAGAAAAATAGAATAATATAATTATAAAACTATCAAATTATAGAATTATATAAATATAGAAATATAGAAGTATAGAAATATAAAACTATAGAAGCATAGAACTATATTATTATAAAATTACAAAAATACATTTTTATTTTTGTTAAAAATGTATCGATAACAAGTTCGATCTCATCAATAATACGGACTAGAACAACGTAAAAGTTTTATAGTTAATAGATAATGAAAATTTAATTAAAAATTCTCAAATTTAACATAAACTTAAAACTTAATCAATTTTTTTTCTATAATTTCCATCCCCTTTTTAACTTGGGCTAGAACTAGACTCAGTCTAACTTATTTTTCAGTTTGGCCCATTTTATAATTGACAAAAAGAAATAAAAATATGGGAATTTCTTTTATTAAACAAATAGTAAAACTAACCTAAGATACTGCGGAAGTGGTTAATCTGCAGGGAATGGAATTTGCAAAGAAGTTTCAGAATTTTGACATTTCCAATGACAGTGGTGAAGACCTAGACCTGTTCAGATAATGTCTTACAGGCTCCTCTGCATGTAAAATCTCCTGAACCACACCAAAATGTCCACTACTAGAGACTAGACAGCTTCATCTAAAAGAAGTATTCACATAGTTGCTTTTCTTGTTATGTCTTTCTCTTTCAAACCATCATGTTTTGACTTCTCTATGGCACATTCACACAGAATAACCTTCACTAAGTGAAGTAGACCTTTTTCAAAGCTTCGATCCCAATGTTTCATTTGCATGAAGGCAAATTACTGAAGGAAGCACGACTTCTAAATTTGGAATTTTCATTCTCAAATTGACTCGGAAAAAGAAATGTAAGAATGAGTATATAGTTTAATATCCTGTTACACATGCTCCTCTAATTAATCATCGTTTTCCCTGTTGTTCTCTTTTTGAGGGAGAAGATGAATCTCTTGGCTTCTCATCATAATCTATTAATGCAATCAGAATCTGAAGAACAATTCTGCCAACTTGACGAAAGAAAAGAAGACGAATTCCAATTGGAAAAAATGCAAAAAGAGCCGACAAGATAATGGAAGTGTACATGACTCCAATGGCGGTTATAAGATAGGCAAGTGCAGAATTATTAGCCACAACTAACCTTACAGCAGCCAAGAATGCCACTGGCACTGTTAAAAACGCAAAAACCAAACAACCCATTGCAAGGATAGTTGCTCTTGTTGCCAATTTACGATCAAAAATCAATGCCATCAACATAAGTCCACATGCAATCACAGAGCTATACATAGCTGTCATGTTGAAGGTCGTGAATACCCAAAATAATGCTTTATCACCCAACACTGCCATTCCTCTCTTTTTTGGGTTTGGATCATCAGAACTGTACACTCCTCCTGGCACAGTGAAAGCAGCTGCAAATGTCACTGTCACCATCAATGTCGCCACAACTAAGAATGTGTTTAACAGATCCTTCAAGCTCAAATCCATTTTCAGTATTTGTTGCTGTCGAAAATGCAACATGTCATTCACCTTCGAGGGCACACCTGCTTCTTTCAACACTCGTCTTGCTAGAAACTTCATCAAAATTACAAAAAGAAAGTAGAAATTAACATTAGATGTTATGTTATGCATCATCATCAGATAGAATGCTCAGTTGTGATTGATTCTTCTGATGTATTCTACACATATTAATAAGTAATCATTACCTTTCTAATTGTCGTTTTACTTTTCAAAGCCACACCAATGATATCTTGAGCAGTTAAATCGTTGTTATTCAAGAGCTTCACATCGGTCCTCTTATCTTGAGTGAAAAAGTATAGAACTTTCGGAAATAAATTTAATGAAGCCAAATGCAATGGAGTGTTTCCATTGTTGTCTTTCTGATTTATAATAGATTCATCAATCTTTGAATTTCCCAACAGATATTCTACCACTTTACTTTTTCCATTCTTTGCAGCAACATGAAGAATGTTCTGGCCCTTTTGATTGAGGAGAACGTAAAGATTAGTAACACATTTGTGCTGAAGAAATTTTTTTACCACCTTAAGATGACCCCTTTTGCAAGCAAGGTGAATAGGAAGATGACCCTTCTTGTTCCCTTCCAACACAGTTTGATCTGATTTCAGAAACGAATTTTCTAACAGTATACGAAATCCTTCTGCATAACCAATGTATGCTGCATAATGAAGGGGAGTACCTTCATCTTCATCTCTTAAATAAACTAGCTCTGGTTTTTTCTTTAATATCACTTCTATCAAAGCTATATTTCAACAACACACAAAATAAATTTAATTAGGAACTTTCTAAGGACAAACTAAGAATAATGTTTCTTTTGAGGATGATTAGTAAATACTTTTAGCAGTGGCACAGAACACTGTACGACAAATGTAAAAGGATATCTTTGAAATTTTCATTTCGCCACCATTCAATACATAAAGATTGCAACTTTACAAAAACTGATTTCATTTTTATAATAACTTGTCTTAGTCTTAGTCATTACTTAATGTGGATCAACAACACAAAGTAATCTAACAATCTAACTATATACTCAGTAATGTAAAAAAAATTGGAGTAAAGAGGAATATAATACCAGAGTTCCTTTCCAAAATGGCTGCATGAAGTGGAGAGTTTCCAAGGCAGAGTGGAAGAGGTTGATGAGTTGGGAATGGAACTTCCAACAGAAGATAAAGAATTTCCACATTCCCATTCACAGCAGCCAGATACAGAGGTGATCTCCTTGACTTGTTCAAAAAATGAACCACATCCTTATCTGCAGTTAAAATCTCTTTCACCACACCAACATCCCCACTGTACACAGCTTCATGCAAAGGAGTATTCTCATACTTATTTTTTTCTCTTGTAATCTCTTTATTATCTCTCATTCCATCATGTTTTGCTTTCTCAATGGCATAATGAGAGAGAATGAACCTCACTGTGGTTGAGTTCTTGGACCTCACAGCAACATGAAGTGCAGTATCACCTCTCACATTTCTCTTAATAAGAAGTTCAGGAAGGTGACAGCAAATCAACTCCACAATGCGTTCTCTCCCCTTATCAGCTGCCACATGAAGCAGTGAATCACCAGCACAGGTAACTTGATCAAAAACACCATTCAAAGGCACTTTCCTCCCTTCACACACTCTTTGCAACACGTCAACGAAGTTATCCACGTTCCCATTTTCAGCAACAGCGTTAAACAACTCAGAAACCATAACTTTTTTCTTCCCAACAAGATCCTTATGCAGAAGTTGTGAAGCTGCATCGTCACTTTGGAACTGCCTTTTCTGCAATTCCTTCATCCTTCTGCTGCATCTCTCTTTCCAACTTGCATCATCTGAGTCGATAGGAATTTGCACATGATCACGGGTCATGATTAATTAACACCTTAATCAAGATTAAGGTTGTAACAATAGATGCAAGCCTGCAACACCTGAGTATATATAAACTAAGTGACTTGTGATAAATCTGTCAATAAATTATGTTAGTGATGAATTAAGTAATTAATTTGCATCTACCATAATCAAAACCGTGTGTGTGAATGTACATGGTAGTTAAGTAGGTCAAATAATTCCTTGTATATATAATTCTTGGTTGACATGAATTCATAATTTTAAACCACTTTATTCATGAATTGTTAATGGGGTTACATTTGATTCTTGTTTTATTTATTTCAGTTCCCACACCATGACCTTAGAAGAAGGGAAGACCTTGAATATGATAAAATTTAAAGTGACATTATTGTTGGAAGGATGACATACTCTTCGTTTGCGACAGCCAGGCATGTTTATTAAATGTCAAATTCACAATCTTGATTTTCTTTCTTGATTCTATGATTATATATAATTGTTGACTTTCAATTGTTGACTTACCAACTTGGCTTTCAATGGTTATATTAGATCAAAAGACAAAGTTACGTCCATGTTTAAAAGAGAAACTATTTCTAACAAGTTATGTAACCAATAATAAAATTATAGGCGTAATGAAATAGATATCAATTTAAAAACAACCAATATTATAATTAATTTATAATAAAACATTATCAAATAAAAAATATGTATTTAAAAGTGTTTTTTTATTATATTGTTGAATTGGTTATCGATACTTATACTTAAATACGACGATGGATTAAAAGTATAATATTGTAAATGTAAAATTTAACCTTATATAAAACTTTGATGATGTTTAATCAAGAACACTTGCATATAGTATTGGTATTTATATATATATATATATATATATATATATATATATATATATATATATATATATATATATATATATATTTACTAGGATGTAAAATTAAAAATATAACAATTCACATTTTAAACGAAGTACATTAAACAATAAAAAAATTATATGTAAGTCTTATTTATGTTGTTTAAAATATATTTTTTTTCAATTAATATAAGTCTATTTTATATTTTCTTTAAAATTATTCACTTAATTTTATTATATTAATTAAAATATTGATATAATTAAAAGTAAAATATTCATATTTTGATTTGTTGTTTTTCTAATAAAAACACATTGTTTAAAATATATTTCTTTCTATGTTTTTCGTAAAAGTATTTACTTAATTTTATTATATTAAATAAAATATTAATATAATTAAAAGTAAAATATTCACCGAGTGTAACTTTCTTTTTGAGAAAATTGTAATATATTTATCATATAGTTTTATCAAGGAACGATATATAGTAGAAAGAGTGTGGAGATCTTCATGATCCATTTCTGTACCAATGAGATTACTTATATTGCCTTCACTTCAATTACTTTGTTTTATTGGATCTCTATCTCATTATGCCAAAAGATACTTTAAACCTCTGAAGAAGATTTTTGTTGTTTCCAATATTAACCATGTTTAGTTCCCATTTAGATTCATAAGGTGGAGGATTAAAGGTGCTCCCTTGTTTTCCATCTTTTGTTTGGATTACTTTTGGTTCGTCATCTTGTTGTTATTTCCTCTACTTGTTTTCTTTATTTTAAGGTCAAATTGTACCAGGCTACTTGGAGATAGGATTGTCAATTTTATTGATCTTTGGTGATATTGTACACTTATTATTTTATATTTATGTAAGGTTTAATATATTATGTAAATTTATAAAATCTTCATGGTCGTACATTAATTTAGTAAGGAAGTCTAAAGAACAAGATTTAAAAAGTGTCTCAAATAACGGATGTAACATTGTTGAGATTAAATTTCACCTAAAATCCTCTCCATATAAATTGTTTCATCTAACACTTTTACAGTTTTGATAAAAATAGTTAACTATTGATTCCTCAATAATTAAGTCTATGCTACACCGCGTTTCTAGTCCTAATCAAATTACAATTTTCTAATGGCTGTAGTCATTAGTTCTTTCTGAGTTTTCCTTATAAAGTATGAACCTTGAATAACAAGTATATAATTCTTCCTATAGCACTGAAATAATACAAAACCAAGGATTCACCGGAAGACATTCACTAATAATATCAATAAAAAAAAATTCTTTGTTTTCTTTTCTAATCACTTTATTTGTTATTGTGACAATCTGGAAAAGGTGTTAATTACATTACACTAATAAAAACAGAAAGAAGGATCTTTGTCTCAAACTTAAAACAACTTTTTTTCTGTTTCCATTTTTAAAACAAGCAACGCAAAGATACCTGCAAAATATCATTTTCTTCTGCCTTTGTTCAAGTGGTGAAATAAAATGAAGTTTATCAGAATCTCAAGTCAAAGAAGTTTAAACAGATAAAAGGATGCAAAAAAGGGGAAATGATGTTTTTGTGTAAATGCACTGGATGGCAAAACTCCATTATGTATCCACAAAGATGTTGAAGAATATTTGTTCATATCAATTGATCCACCTTCGTAGATACTTTTAACAGAAGATACAGGGGGTTGTTCATGAAGAGATTGTGTTTTGTTTACGATAAACAGACATGAGATATGATACACACGTTTACTCACAACTGTATGAAAATGGTGTATTTGCCCCCAGGATACGATAAGCACTTGTTTCTCCCATAGCCATTGATTAAATAGTTAATCCATCTCCAGCGTGTAGGTCATCTTCTGTTCTAAACCAATTGGCATCAACAAGGACTGCTTGCCTCACCTTCCATGGCTCCAGACGTCAAGGTTTAATTGAAGGCTATGGCCTTACCTATTTGACTGATGAAAGAAGGAAACTTTCATTTAAATGGAGAGAAGTTCAAACCTAGAGCTAAGATTTAACATGCTGACCAATACACAATAAAACAATAATCACACTTGTCTCACCAAAGAAACAAATAAATAGTGACCAAATGAAATCATAAAGCGACTTCATAATGTATCTGACCACTAACAGAATAAGGTTAACATTAAAATTAAACCAACATCATGCAACAATAAAGCATCACTAGAAGAGGTTAATGCTCTAATTTCTAAACAAAAGTTCCGAAAAGGCAATGAAGAAAATTGAGATCGCTATCAATAAATATTATATATTCAATCTAATACATCATCATTTTCAAATTCTCAGTACACATCAAAGTACAGTCTATAAGCCTAATCGCCTATGCAAACCACATACAATGAGAATGGGGCATGATAATATGTAATTAAACTGAGTAGTAGTGAAACTAAATCATAAAGAAAATCCGTGACGACTCAAATAAGAAAGTTAAGATCAACAAAAGAATTCCAATCTATTTTACCTTGCCACTTACCCTATTCCATGCTTCATTTCCATGTGCATATCCTGGATCAACAACAACATATTGAGGTGGAGCATTCTTCAAGAGTGGCACCCTGTCAGGAGCATATTCATCATCACTGTCATAATATTGATGTGGTCCTAGTGCTTTGAGTATCATTGCCAGTAATAAAGAGAGTCCCTGCTTGTTAACAGCACAGGCAGCCATCCGTCAATGCATCATTCATTAACCAAATTCCAAATGTAACTCCATCTTCAGTTTTTGGAACCAAAAGCAGTAGCAAGTAGAAATATGTAACAAAGTGCAACAAGAAATATGCACTAGCTGAGTAGGTAGTTTACTGACAGAACAAATGAATTAGAGAGAGTATACACATTGTACCAGTTGGCAATTGTTTTATACGTTAATTATATAGCTAGAATGATTGTTTAGATCTCATCAACAATAGGAATATTACCTATATCTCCCTTAATAATAAAATATGCATTAAAATTATCAATAGTGGAACCGAAGAGATAAATATAAAAGAAACAATAAACAGGATAGGTTAGAAAGAAATGATGAAAGCTGATATTTTCATTTTCCATCTTTTCATTAAAGATTAAATCTGTTATTGACCGTATGAAAGAGATATGTGTTCAAAAGAAGAAAGTTGCCGCTGTTTAGTTCTTATCATGTTAGTCTTACATACTATAGTTCCCCAAACTTGCTTTGGGAAAGCAATATTTCTTTTAAAAATTCAGTATATTGTAATCATTGGAGACAGTTTTCTTAGTATGCTTTATTTGCTGAAGAGAAAGAAGAAGCTACTTAGACAATCTTGAAAACCTAAATGCAAAGTTCCCTTTAATTTAAAAAAAAAATGTGTTTAAAACTTGCAATCATCTTGGAAGTGGGAATTCAGTAGGAAATTTTGGTAATAGATAAATAATATGCTTCAAAAATAATTGGGTCATAAATTATTACAGTCACACACAAAGAAGAGGGAGATTTACCTGTACAGAAACAAGAAACAGGCCTACCCATTTGCAGATATCGTAATTTGACCTGATGAAATTCTTGAACTGATCAAAACTCCCGGAGGGGTCCTTTGGGAAGTCCTGATTCCAAATTCCATGTTTAAATGGATCAGATGTGTCACAGGAAGAGAAGACTTTGAAATATAAAAGCATTGAATTAACAAAAACATTACTGAAATTATTTTTTATAGACAACAGTACCTTCTCCCAGTCCTGATTCACAAATACATCAACAGTTAATGCAGCCTCCAGCATGAGAAGCAAAACCACAAACACCATATACTGTAAGCAGTCAAGGTTAAGAGTGCCTTAATAACTTAATACCACATAATGAGATGGTTTTGCTATTGAACATAATGCTAATGCTGTTTAGGCTGTTTGGAAGAGCAACTAATTGCATAAAACTACAAGTTTCAGCATTGAAACATTATAATGGTGTTTCTTTAACAGTTACCAAAAGTGCAATTAAGAGATAATAATTCGGTAGAGGGAATCAATGACTACCTTGAAGGGTGAATATTCCCTTATGTAAATTATTAAATGATTATACTTATCTTAAATATTGTATTATATATTTTATATATAAAAAAAACTAACATATTAGAAATAAAAATTGTATGTCTCAAATTCAGTGAAAAAAGTTAAAACTTTCAGCAGTGAAAAATATTTAAATTGTTAGCTAGCTACCTTAAATATAACTTTCGTATTTTTATTACATAAAAACATTTTTCCTTACTATGCATTTAGCACTTAAAATTAAAAAACTATAATTTAGATGTAGAGAAATTGCTTCAAAAATATCGTAAGAGTAATTTTATGAAGCATTTATATTTTTGTTTATCTTGATATGTTACCATATCTACAATTTTTCATATAAATGGTATTTGTACTCCTATGCTTGCAACCAAAATTTTAAGAAATGTCATATCCATGTGTAGCATCAGAGCCGTATTTGTTACTAGTGCTTGTATTTATTCATCATAAAGATTGGAATATAATGGTAGACTAAAAGAAAAGGATACCAAATACAGGCAACAGCCATTAGCAGTTTCTGCAGCTACATGACCTAAACACGTTACTACACAGAACACCGCTCCAAGGCCAAGAAACGTGTAAATGAACCTGATTTCAGAAAAAAAAAATGTGTTTACAATCTATCCATACAGATCAGAAAATTTAATAATGTAAAGCGGAATTAAACTAGCAGCAAATACTGAGTATTTGGATACAATTATTCCATAAAAAGCTCACAGAAATAAGCAATCAGTTTGACAACATCCCCTCCCCCACCCCCGATCCCCAAAAAATAAAATATTCATGTTCAAAAAATTTGTATCACATAAATATTTTTGTACCATCCAGTGCTCCTCACAATGAACAAATGAATGTTTTAAAAACTGGTTTGAGTCTAACGTTAAGGTTCTTGAAGTTTCTACAACTACAATAACTTTTCCATTATATCAAGAATCATAACAAAATAACTATTGCGACCACAATTTAAAAGCTTTAATATATCTATATCCTAAGCCAGAACCCCGACCCTGCTCCAAAAGTCCGGGTAAAACATAATTGATTTCCCGGTTCTGTTAATTCCATTAAGAGCTTGCAAGTGGACAGAGCACAAAATTCAACATCTTTATAATGACAAAAACGACTCCTCCCCCATCATAAAATCAAATGATAATTTATAATATTTTATTTCATCATTAAAAATATTCAAATCCATCTTCACTGGTCAATCGAAATCCAAATTTTCGCATTCATTAATACAAGGATAAATAGAAAAAACAAAAATGGAGGGAAAAAATGAAATTTTTACCATGGAGGTGGATAATCTGAATCGTGACCAAAGGGGAGATCACCCATCTTCCTCTGCCAAACCCTAATCATCCAAGCGGAGTACAGAATCATGGCTAGCCCGGCCATCCCAATCACCGAGTTCACCAACTTCAATACGGATTGAATGAAGCTTCTCAACACCCTCACCATTTTCTTTATGATTTCTAATTCGTGGGAAATTGTATAAAGTATGAACAACTTAACCCCCAGAATCCAATGAAAGCAGAATTGAGAATGGAACAAGAGCGCAAAGAAACCCTAGATCGAAATCTAGGGCTCGTTCGCGTAATGGAATGGAAGAGAGCAAGGAGGTTATAAGTTTTTCCTTTAGATTACTTCAAGGCTATGAGGTTTTCAGCCTATTATGACGTCATTATTATAGTTTATACTATATTTATTTTTTATTCAATAGTTAGCATGTCAGTTGCTGTGGTGTAGTGGTTATCACGTTAGTCTTACACACTAAAGGTCCCCAGTTCGATCCTGGGCAGCAACATTTTATTTTTTTTTATTTTTATAGAAATTTCAAGTTAAAAATATATTAGAAATAATTTTGATTGTGCACTAACATATAAATCATATAAAATCGTCTTGTTGCTGTGGTGTAGTGGTCATCACGTTAGTTTTACACACTAAAGGTCCCCAGTTCGATCCTGGGCAGCAACAATTATTTTGCCATTTTGATAGTAAAATCAAATTAAAAGTATTTTGTTTACCCTTACAATCACAATTTCACTATGACATGTAATTTTTGAGACTACGCATGTTTCATCCATTAATACAGAATAAATGTTATTTGAAACCCTTCAAAATTATTCTGAGCAGTTCCTCCTGTAATCATCAATCTTCTAAAGTTTCTGCTATAGAATGGTTGGAATACAAAAGTGAAACCACAAACCCCTCTTTATTGAATTCATCTTTCACAAGTGCTTAAAAATCATTGTACAAATTTTGTTCTTTTAATTAAATCACCTGGTGTGAATTGTAGACGGTACATAAAATATTTATTCAGTTTCTCCTTTAACTTGAATCAAAGTCCAGATACATTCTATAAGCATTTCTGTCTGAGGAGTAGTAGCCTTGAATCAGAGTGTCAACTAGGAAACCATATTTCTTGTAAAGATTCACTGCAGGAGTCCTCAAGGGATCCACGTGAAGCATTATGCGAGAAACTTTTCTTGTTCTGCATTTCTCAACTGCTGCTTTCAACAGAGTCTCTCCGTGGCCTTGTCCCCTATATTGCTCCTTCACTAATAAACCAAAATGTGTGTCCCCCATATTGTCAATAACCAAAAGTTGAAGATTCAATCCCAGCAATATTTTCAAAATCGAAGTTGTCATTGAACAAGATAATTAAAGCACTAATCCAAGATTCAATAGTTCAGATTATACCAGTTTGAACAAAAACTATTACATAATAAATAGATATAAAATAATATTGAAGATATAAAATATCATGATCTTATAGCATTATAACTGTACAATGTGGTACAGGATTTTAGTGGCATTCAAGTAACAAAGAAATCCAAATTAAACATATCATACTACTTAGGTTTAAGATTCAGTAATACACTTTAAAAATAAAGAACTACATTTTGAACCAAAAAGAAAGTAACAAAAAGCTCAGGTTGATCATTTTTGTTTTCTTAATTAAGAAAGATAAGAAGCTAAATAATATCATATTAAACATTTTTTCATTAGGTTATTACAACCAAGTTTTTGACTAGTTTTCTATGTTTTTGACCAATTTTGTTCAAGGTTATAGTTGGTTACACTAGTTATTCAATTCAGAGACTTCAGCCTGATTTTCAAAACACTTTTCACTAGCTGAGGGTGACATAGAAGACCACAATAGTTTTTTCTTCATAAGTAGTACAAAAGGCTCAGATTATTTAGTTGGGAAATTTCATCAAACAAGTTATGGGCATGACTTGAATTCTTAACGACAACACAAACACTAACATTGGAAAGACCAAATTTCAATTTTTGAATGCAACCATCATTTCATGAGCTAGATTTTAGCAAGAAAACGAAGTGGGGTCGGAACCTGCGAGCTTGGTGATTGAGGCGTACAAGGAAGAAGGCCAAGAATACATGACGTAGCCTGCAAGCTCGCCATCCACGTGAAGATAAAGCAATCCACTGTTCTTCTTTTTCAGTTCATCGTGAAAGAATGAAGCTAGAGATTCGTGTTTTGGAAAGATCTTTCTCTCTAATTTCACTATCTCTTCCACTGTCTTGGCACAGTTTCTATTGAGCTCAAGAATCGCCACATTCGCCATGATTGGTAACACAAAAGAACTCGAGACTTGTTGCAAGCATACTTCAGTTTATTTCAGGCTTATGTTAATTTAAGAACTTATTATCTTTATTTAATTTATGTTTATTGATTAATTGTTTATTGAATTAGAGGCTATTATAGTGTTTTTATAATTAAAAATAAAACAAATAAAAACATTTTTATGTAGTTGTGAGTATTATTTGCTTATTATTTTGAAGAGTTTATTGAAATATATAAATATATCAAAATATTTTCATAACTTTTCAGATAAGAATATAATATGTCATATAATAGACTCTCACATAAGTAAAAATAAGTCCTTAAAACAAACATAGGATCAAGTGACTTTAGTAAATGATTTACTTTGAGTTTTTTTTTTCTCAAAAAAAAGTCATATAATATTGTAATGTGTATAAATATATAATTTCTATAATTTTAAATACAATAATAAACTACTTTTTTTAAATAAAAAAAAGGGAAAATGTTTGTATTAAAGCATAAATTTGTACATAAGCAACAATACAATTGGGAGTACTTCTAACAAATAAATATCAATTATTTTAAATTTTAATATGTTTTGAGTAAAGATAAGGAATGCGTAAAAATTAAGGATTGAATTCAAGAGTCAAATGTTGTTGGTTCTGGGGTGTCCATCTGCTTATGCGAAATTTGTTAGTGATGATTTGGGCACACCCTTTCACTGCTTTCATCCTCCAAACACGGTTTATAGCCAACAATGTTCACCCAAACTGTTGAGATGCACTCCCTTCCAACGCCCCAGTTTTAAGAGCTTTTGCAGAAGGGAAGAAGAAGAAGAAGAAGTCACACCCTTTTCTCAGGTATGAAATGCCATGCTGAATCTTTCTCAGCTCATAGACCCTCTAATTCTGATGTTATCAAGAACAGAATATTATTATTCTTTTTGTTATTCCAAATTACAGGGATTCTCAGCCTTGCAAGAAGATGACAGTCCATGGGAGAGTGGGAATGTGTGGAGCAATCTTGCACTCTATTTATTCTCTCTGCATATCCCTTTCAGTTTTGGAGGCTTATCCGTTGTGGCCTTATTCAATGGACAACCAGTTCTTGACCCACAAACTGAGGTCACTTTTGTTATTTCTTCATTTATTTCTCAAAATCATTTGATTAAACCCCTATGTCATCCAAATATTAGGATCTTATTTTTCTGTCTTCTAAAGATTTATGTTGTTTAATTAGTCTCTTTAAGAAATTAACATGTCAGCACAATATTACTCCAAATGTTTATCACAAAATTGGTAATTCAAATGTATGTTACCATGATCTTACCAAATAAATGAATGAGAGGAACTGATTGATGACCTAAATACAGAGAAGATGATTTAGGGTGTGCTTGGAAATTTTTTTTGAAGCATTGTAAACGGAAAATAACACTTTTCAAAGGAGTAAATCTAGGAAGAAGCAGGGAGGTGGATTGGCGTGGAGTTCAATTGAGTTGATTTCCGCATAACCATTTACTCTTACTAGTATTGCTGCATCAGTAGGATATAGATCAACAGTACTTGTTTTTTAATTCTGCAAGATTGAATTGGAAGTTGTTTTTTTAAGGTTTGCACTTTGTCTCTTCTTGTGCTTGGGGATAGCTTTCTTTTTAAAATGGTGTTTTTCTTTTTATGTTCACTTGTCCAGTGAGTACATTAGAAGTTTTAAGGCAGTGCAATAGAGTATCAATGGAACTTGTGTTTCTGTGTAACATACTATAAATGGTCCTTCATCTTTAGATTTAGTTCACGTTCTGAATTTATGCTCTGCCAGAGTTTAGGTTCACTGATTCAGTTTTAAGTCTTTTGAGCAGATATTTTAACAAAATCTTTTTTTTTCGCTGATGCAGGCCTTATCTCTTCTCACCATTCAGATTCTCGAGTTCAGTGGGACTCTGGTTTTGTTGAAGTACACAGCTAAGCCACAATATAAGTTTTCAAATTTCTTCAAAAAGAACAACACATGGAGCTACAGGAACTGGTTTTTGTCATCAGCTCTGGGATTTGGGTTTCTTGCTCTTCTGGTTTTCTTAACATCTCTACTTTCTGACTTTTTATATGGCTCCAAGGTTGGTGATTACATTTTTTTTCCAGTTATATCATTTCATCTGTGTAGAAAAACAATATAAACTATATGCCTAGTCCTTGCATTGTCTTTGCTGCTTATAAAGGTACTAGTGAAACAATATAAACTATATATGTGTAGCACATTCTTTCAAACTCCATATGGTTTAATGGGGATATGAGATGTATGTTATAGGTCTTTGGAATGACATGAGGTATCTTTTCTTTTTCTTTCTTGACTTTTGAGGAACTCTTAATATCTCCCTCTGTTGTAATTTGGTAATATCCAAATTTTCTTAAACAAATCCAAGTTCCTATCAACTAGCCTTTTTGAAAAAAAATGAAAAGTACTTGGTTATAAGAGAAAACAAAGAACTACGTTTTCGGAAAACTAAAAGGGAACTTAAATGAATAAAAGAGTAAAGGCAAATTTGGAAATAGATGGTAAGAAACAATTGTTGTGTTTGGCTTCTGACTTAAAAGTTAGATGATGGCATAAGGCCCTAAAAGTGCTACATGGCTGAAAAATGCGTGTAATAATTGTAATTCAATACTTTAGAAAAGTTGCTGCACACCCTATTAAAGCTAACTAATGTGAACTGTTATGCATTACTGCGTACGTTGTATAACAATCATAGTTGAATTTTGTTGTGGAAAATATGCAACACTCATACTACTACTTAACTTTGTGAGCTGTTGAAATGTGTCATCATCATCATATTGTCCTTATGCTTATTATTAATAAAGCGTTATTATTGCAAACCATGGAACTATCTTTTTGTCCATCCCCTCCTACCAGACCTCATGATTCTGTACGTATTTATTCTAAAATTTGCAAATTTTTTAAGTCTGTACCAAAGCAATTTGAAATGTATTGAAAGTTATGAAATGGTGGTGTTTTCCTTTAACTTTACTTTTGCCATATGCATGCAGCCTGTGAGCAACCCCATTCAGAAGGAAATGCTTCTAAATAGTGGCATCTCAAGAGTGTCTTGTGCGCTTGCTTATTGCATTGTGATTCCCCTTTTGGAAGAAGTTGTTTATAGGGGATTTCTTTTGACATCACTTTCATCCACCATGGAATGGCAACAAGCTGTTGCCATAAGCTCAGTTATATTCAGTGCCATTCACTTATCTGGTGAGAACTTTCTTCAATTGTTCATCATTGGGTATTTACTTGGATGCTCCTATTCTTGGACTGGGAATTTGAGTTCCTCCATTGTTATACATTCCTTGTACAATGCTTTGACCCTAGTAGTATCTTATTTCTATTAAATTGTATTTACAAATTTAATATTCCATTCCCTTTATTCTACTTTACTTTGACGTTTTAGAAAATAAACTGTTTACAATTAATTCTTTTGCAATTCTTTTGGGACTGTCTTCATTGAAAGTAGCTTGGAGTAAGAGTAAACAAGTTGTTAATTAAAAACAGCAGGGGACGACAGACAAATTCTTACTTCCGGATATTATCTAAATATGCCCGGATGTTAAAAGGAGAATACTTGAAATGATTATGGATATCTTATTTTCTTCATCTTTGTGCATGTTTCAAATTCTTTGGCATTGAAAAGAAGAAGTAATGTTTATTTTTCACATTAAATACTTCATAATATTATTTTTTATTTTCTGAAAAAAAATATTGAAGTATTTTGATAGATGATAAAAATAAAATATAAATTTTATATTCATCAAATATCGTTTATAAATATATAAACTTTTACTTCAACAAAGATCTATATGAATATGTTCCTAGTAGTCCAAAAACATTAAAATACATATTAAGATCTTACCTAATGTATATTTTTTCTTAGTGAAAAAGAGTGTAACTCTCGTGAGATGGAAAAAATTGTATTCTTGGAAATCTGAGCTTGAACATTTGAGAATTGATGATCGAGTTGTTGATAAAAACTGAGAGAAAACTTATGGCAACAAGTTTTTTAATACTTAAGTTAATAAGAGTTGAGGAAATTATAAAATGTATGAAATATATGAGTATTGAGCAATGTTGTGAAAATCGCGTTCTAGATTGCAAACTCACACTATTCCGCGAGTTTTTGTCCTTCAAAGAAGTTGATGCGAACGTTGGATTCGAGGCTTGTCGGATTGAAGTGATCTTTCGAGTTTGGTTGCAGGATCAGAGGATCGATCTTGCATCGATCCTCCATGTGCGATGTTGTAGGGTTCTGTTCTGAGAGTTGTGATTGGGCAGCTAGGTTAGGTCTGATGGCTCTCCCTAATATTAAAAGTGGCTTGCTCTGTGACTTACTAAAGCTGACCTGACTGAATTTAAAACCCAACATTTTTCCCTTTTAGATAGGTGCTTTTCGCACCTTGTGAGAAGACTCACGAACTTCACTCATGTTCACACACTACAGTCTTTGCCACCCTTTCTGATGTCGTCGCCGCCCTTAACACCCTCTTCTTCACCTTCATCGTTTTATTCTTTCTCCCTCAACATTCTGCTCACTTGCTCAGTGTTCATGCTCTGGTTTCCCCTCTTACGACACTTGTATTTATTTTCTATTTGAAGAAAAAAAAATGGCATCAAGTGGAAGAGGGAGTGGAGTTTTGAGGATGGATCTTGCATGGAGTCATTGTACTTTTATTGATGGAAAAGCAAAAAATCTGAAATGTAAATATTGTGAAAAGGTATTGACGGGTGAAATTTATTGATTCAAGCATCATTTAGCAAGAATTTCAAAGGATGTTGGAGAATGTATCACAGTTTTAGAAGATGTTAAAAAATCAATGTTGGGTGTGGTTTCTCTATTACAACATCTGGTTAAAAAATCAATACTTAGAGAATTATAAGAGATAGTGGCATGGGTGAATCAGAATTTGTTAGAAAAAGACCAAGTGAAGAACGTATTGATGAGTGATCAAATATTTTTAAGAGAATGAATACTTAGACTACTATCAATTCCATCTTTAAGAAAAGTGAGAGAGGGGATGTCTGTCAAGAATTTGCTTTATTTTTCTACAACAATGTAATTCCATTTAATGTGTCAAACAATGAAGAGTTTAGGAGGTGACTTGAGTTGGTTGCAAAACATGGGGCTGGATTTAAGCCACCATTCTACCATGAGATTAGGGTGAAATATTTGAAGCAATAGGTTGAAAAGACCAATATGATTTTAGAGGAACATAAACTATTTTGGAAGAAAAACGAATGCACAATAATAACGAATGGATGTACTAATAGGAGAATAAGGACTATACTTAAGTTTTTGGCTAATAGTCCAATGGAGACTATCTTTTTAAAAGTCTATTGATGCATCTGACATTTACAAGACAACTAAAAAAATTATAAAATGATGGATGATGTTGTTGAGGAAATTAGGGAAGAGAATGTGATCTAAATTGTAACTGACAATGGAACAAATTACAAGGAAGTTGGAGACTTGTTAATGCAAAAGAGATAAAAGTTATATTGAACACCTTGTGCAGCCCATTGCATTGATTTGATGTTGGAAGGTTTTGAGAAGAAAGTTCAACTTCATCATGATACAATAACCAATGGTAAGAAAATCACAACCTACATTTATTCAAGAACAAGTCTAATTTTCTTGTTGCACAAATTTACTAAAGGTACAAATTTGATAAGACTTGTAAATACTCTTTTTCCACTTATTATTTGACTTTGGGATGCTTGAATGAAAATAAAGGGTTATTGATTGATAGGTTTGGAACAGTTTATAAAAGGAGGGAAAAGAGGAATAACTGACTATGACAATTATAACCTCTGTAGAGTAATTCTGTTTTCGTTTTTTTAAACTGTCATGTAACTGATTATATTAAATAATCAGAAGTTATAGGAAAAAGGCAGTTTTGGTTTTTCCTGAAAGGATCTGGTAGGAGAGTGAGGATCTCTCAAAGCTTCCTCAGTTGTAATCTTGAGTTCTGGCTTCTTCTATTTTGGCACAAGTAGTGTTGTTCAATAAAAGTAATCAAGAATTAATCTTAATTGTTCGGTATTACTAATTGTTCCTATCAATTGGTATTCAGAGCACCTTCTGGGTTCTGTGGGAAGGGTTCGTTAGAGCATGGTCCATACCAGAATGGAGTCACGCATGGATGGGGTTGAACGAATGGTCCAAGAAATGGTTCAAGATCGGGACAGATAGGAAAATGAGGCTCATCAACGGTTCCAACGTTTGGAAGACATGATTCGTGGTCTTACAGTGGTGGTGGAGAAAATATCGTCAACAGGAAAATCGGATAGTGATGACATTTCAGTCACAAATGGAGCACATTCTTCTTCTTCGTCCAGATGGAGAAAACTGGATATTCCAGTTTTTATAGGAGAAGATGCTTATGGTTGGACCAGTAGGTTGGAGCGCTATTTTCGTTTAAAAGAGGTAACAGAGGACGAAAGGATGCAGGCAATTCTTATTGCTTTGGAAGGAAAGGCTTTGAATTAGTTCCAATGGTGGGAAATGTGTAATCCCAAGCCTACATGGGATGCTTTCAAGATTGCAGTGGTGCGCAGGTTTCAACTAACCATGTTGGATAATCCGTTTGAGGTTTTGCTTGACTTAAAACAAACAGGTCCGGTTGAAGAGTATATTGAAAATTTTGAACAATATGCTGGGTTCTTGAAAAACGTGGAGCACGATTATTTGGTAGGCATTTTCTTGAACGGGTTAACAGAAGGTATCAAGGCAGAAGTGAAGCTACATGAACCAAAAAGTCTTGTTGAACTAATGATGAAAGCTAAAATGGTGGAGGAAAAAATTAGAGTCACATCTAAAAGCGGACTTCCAGGGGTTAGCAGCAATAATTCAGGGGCCAAACCATATTCAGCCACCAGAACCTTTTCAAGAGAAGGCAGTCACTCGGTCGCTTCTAGTACTACCAATATGGAAAAGGGGAGAGCAGTGAGGTGTCTATAAGAAATTTAGGGGGGCTGCGGCAACAAGGAGTCCCTTTTCGAAAATTATCTGATGCAGAATTGCAAGACAAGATGAGAAAAGGGTTATGTTTTAGATGTGATGAGAAGTTTGGGCTTCAGCATGTCTGTAGAAACAAACAGTTGCACATGTTACTGCTGTCAGAAGACGAAATAACTGAATTGGGGGAATTCCAGCACCACACAACGACAACAAAAGATACCTTGAAGGACACAAGACAGGTTTTACAGTTATCCTTGTGTACCATGGTTGGCCTCACTACCAAGAAGTCTTGGAAACTTTGGGGTAAAATTGGAGAGGAAACCGTGATTGTTTTGTTGGATTGTGGAGCTTCCCACAATTTCATTTCAAATAATTTGATTGGTAGATGTGGGTTGCAGACAATGGCTACTCCCTCTTATGTGGTGGAAGTTGGAGATGGTAGAAAGATTGAGTGTCAAGGAAAATGTGCAGATTTTATCTTGGAAATCCAAGGATTACAAATTCAACAAGACTTTTTCATTTTTGAGATAGGTGGAGCTGATATTGTGTTGGGCTTAGAGTGGTTGGCCAGTTTAGGGGAGGTTAAGGCAAATTTTGGCAACTTAAAACTTACCATTGGTGGAGGGGACCAGCAGCACATGGTAATGGGGGATCCTGCTTTATCCACTACTGCAACTTCATTTAAAAGGTTGATACATGAATTGCAGCAAGGGGACCAGGGGTTTTTGGTGGATATGGTTCAGAATCATGACGTTGTGGATTCCACGGCTTGTACAAAGGAAGTGGAGCAAGTGTTGGCATCCTATGGTGTGGTTTTTCAAGAGTTCCAGGAATTACCTCCTACCCGAAAACAAGATCATGCTATTCATCTCAAGGAGGGAGCATCCATTCCAAACTTAAGACCATATAAGTATTCACACTCACAAAAGAATGAGATTGAAAGATTGATTGGTGATATGCTGAATGTTGGTATTATTCGGCCTAGTATTAGTCCTTATTCCAGCCCTATTATCTTGGTGAAAAAGAAAGATGGTGGATGGAGGTTTTGTGTAGATTACAGGGCTCTTAACAAGGTAACCATTCCAAATAAATTTCCTATTCCAGTTATAGATGAATTATTGGATGAACTGACTGGTGCAACTATCTTTTCTAAGCTAGATCTCAAGTCTGGTTACCACCAGATTCGTATGAAAGAAAGTGATATTGAGAAGACAGCTTTTCGAACCCATGAGGGCCACTACGAATTCCTAGTCATGCCTTTTGGTTTGACAAATGCCCCAGCAACATTCCAATCTCTAATGAATGAAGTTCTCAAGCCTTTTTTGCGAAAATTTGTGTTGGTGTTTTTTGATGATATCTTGGTTTACAACACTTCTATGGATCTGTACCTCCAACATTTATCACAAGTTCTTCAATTACTATGTGATCATCACTTAAAAGTTAACAGAAAGAAATGCAGCTTTGGCCAAGACAGCATTGAATACTTGGGCCATGTGATCTCAGGAAATGGGGTATCTGCTGACCCTAAGAAGGTAGAAGCTATGTTTAAATGGCCTAGATCGAAGGATGTCACTACTTTAAGAGGTTTTCTTGGTCTCACGGGGTACTATAGAAGGTTTGTTCGAAATTATGGTAAAATTGCGCAACCTCTAACACAATTGCTTAAAAAGGAAGGTTTTGTTTGGTCTAATGAAGCACAACACGCCTTCGAAGCATTGAAGACTGTTGTCTCCCAATTGTCCACACTAGGGGTGCCCGATTTTTCCAAATCTTTTGTGGTTGAGACTGATGCTTCCAGTAAAGGGTTAGGGGCTGTGTTATTACAAGAGGGCAGACCCTTGGCCTTTTGGAGCCAAGCCTTGATAGAAAGAGGTCAAAGGAAATCAGTTTATGAACGAGAACTCATGGCTATCGTCCAAGCTGTGCAAAAATGGAAACATTACTTGATGGGTACTTGATTGTTCGGTATTACTAATTGTTCCTATCAACCTGGCTCTGATACCAATTGATATGAACAATTAGTAATACCGAACAATCAAGATTAATTCTTGATTACTTTTATTGAACAACACTGCTTGTGCCAAAATAGAAGAAGCCAGAACTCAAGATTACAACTGAGGAAGCTTTGAGTGATCCTCACTCTCCTACCAAATCCTTTCAGGAAAAACCAAAACTGCCTTTTTCCTATAACTTCTGATTATTTAATATAATCAATTACATGACAGTTTAAAAAAACGAAAACAGAATTACTCTACAGAGGTTATAACTGTCATAGTCAGTTATTCCTCTTTTCCCTCCTTTTATAAACTATTCCAAACCAATCATTGATTAGAATGTTGATAGCATCTTCCTCAAGCTAGGTTGGGCCAAAGCTAGAAATAATTTTTGTGTGGAAAAGAAGTTGATTTGGAAACAAGACAAGAAAGAAAAACACATGAACACAAAGAATAACAATAACATAGGTAAGGAACAAAAAACTTAGCTCTTGTAGAACAAAAGATCTTGATATCAAATGATAGCCTCCTCCTCAAGCTAGGTTGGGCTAAAGCTCGAAATGATGACTTTGGTGGATGGTGGATTCGCGAAAGCTTGGTGTTGCGAGAAAATGGCTCTCGGTTTTGGTGATTTAATGGTGGGATAAAGGTTGTTTGTGAAACTCTAAGAGATGTTAAGCTAACTCTAAAGAAAGGGGTGCTAGAGGGACCTCTTGGGATGCTCTAGCAAGTGACTAAGAGAAGAAGTATGACTCAAAAATAATTTTGGCAACATAACATTATCATTTTCAAAGTGAGATATACACGAGGGGACACCTCTATTTATAGAGTAAGGTGTCTCCAAAATGGTCCAAACCCTAAAATGCTAACATGCACTAAAACCCTAAAAAGACTATCTTGGTGAAGGAGAGCTTGACATGTGGCAATCCTCAGTCTCACAAAACGAACCACTCATATGTTGCCATGTAGAAAGCTACTTTATGAAAAGTCTTTCCTATAGGACAATGACACATGGTGTAAGAGAACTCTCCATTAAGGGGTGGAAGAGAGCTTGACATGTGGCAATCCTCACTTTCACAAAACGAACCACTAATGTGTTGCCATATGGAAAGCTACTTTATGAAAAGTCTCTCCTATAAGACAACGACACATGGCCACTACCTTTGTAAGAGAACTATCCAATAAGGGCTTGCCATGTGGTATGTGTGGGATGCCCTTCCTAAGCTAGTTGAATTAACATAATTAAACATCAAAGAATTGCTTATGCTAGGCACATATGATGCTTCCTACTTAAGCAAGATTGTTTTCAAAAACCTACACTACATAACCTTTAATACAAGGTCTAAAAATGCTCCATGATGGCCCAAGTGAAAAGGAGTTTAGCTTCACCTTGACCAAATGTTTCTAATTCTTCTTGAATTTGCTTAACCATGTTTCTTGTGATTGGACCCTTGGCTAAGGGTGTGCCATCAGATGTTCACATCAAAAGAGTGGCAATGTAGTCGATTGGTAAAGACTAGAGATGGAGGGTTTGTGGAAAATTTGATATTGGATAAGAAATTTTGGAAAAATATGTTAACTTGCTTGAAAGGTGCTCTTCCTCTAATTAAGGTGTCGCACATTGTGGATTTAGATGAGAAACCAGTCATGAGATTTGTCTATGAAGAAATGAATATTGCTAAGTTAAGTGGAGTAGACATATGATCTTTCAACCATAAGATGTCTAATCAATAAACTTTTAAGACACTTACTATGAGGAACTATTAGATGCTGATTTATGGATCACAACCTCGTCTGAGAGTTGTGCCAAAGATTCATCTACTGTGTTGATCGTATAGTATATGGATATTAAGATCATTTGATGCTTTAAAGACCCATTAGGTCGATTGTCACGTTGGACCTCTACAACAAAATTTGTTACCTTCTATATTGAATTTTTTGTACCAAAATGTTATTTTGTAGTCTGTCACGCTAAAATCCTTGCAATAAAATTGGTTACTTTGAATCTAATGAATGAAAGCTCAAAGATTGTGTTTTTTGAGAAAGATTTAATCCATCAAAGATTGTTACAAATAGACAAACATCATCACACTCCACTCAATCACTTGTGACACAATATTCTATTTTCTTATTTGTTATGTTTTTTATTGTCTTACGCACGAAAGACTAAATCTTTCTAAATTGATTATCTTGCAAATTAATGTATTGTTCTACAATTTTTGTAATCAAAGTCAACTTTATTTGTGCAACTGATTGTGTTAGAACACTTGTTGATAATTCAAGTATATTCTCTAATTAAGAATTCTCGTTAGTTTTCATATTTTTAGTAACCTTTTGTATGATTAATTCAAGTGGTAAAAGAATAAAACTTCACATATGGAACGGGTGAGAAAATTAACCAATTATTTATGTATGCTTAATTAATTTTGATCGATTTATAAATTAAATGAATGATGATAATCGATGAAGAATTCAACTATAAATTATCTCCACAATCATTTTATCTTCATATAATTGATCTATTTTTACACTGTCTATAACAAAACCCCTTTTACTATTATTTCGTGATCTTATGCTCTATGCATATGCTTATAAGTGTTGATTAACCTTATTTGTAATCATATTTTAAATAGAGTAAATGATTCTTGGATAGTCAAATTAAGGTTTAGACTATATACTCGAGGAGTAAACAAGTTTATTTGAGGATGTCCTTTTTTTTTACTTAATTTCATATTAGAAATTACCCAATCCACAAAAAAAAAAGAAATTACCCACCACCCGCTTGTTTATTCGTTAGGTATGTGTGGATACTCACGTACCCATGAATGTTTGAAAAACATATACGTTTTATAAATTTTATAAATAAAATTATAAGAATAATATAAATTAAATTAAATTTTAATTTTAATTAAATTTAACCTAATAAAATATAAATTTTAATTTAATTTAATTTAATTTAATAAAATAAATTAAATTTTAAGTTTATTTTTTGCGGGTAATGGGTACATGCATGTATGGGTAGTATGATACCCGCACTCGACTCGTTTATAAGTAAGTATTAAAATACCCGTTATCCACTACCTACAGATGATAAATATCCACGAATATTAACTATTTATTGTAGATTTATATCTGCAAGTGAATATTTTTGTCATCTCTAATTATAATCAAAGATGAGTCGTGCTTGACTTTTCTCCTCGGGAGGGCATGGTAGAAGAAATGTTTTTCTCTTTTCCCCTGTTATGAATTCAATGGTTCTTGATGTACGGAGATTTATCTTTAGAATCCGTTATCCATCTTCATAGTAAATTATCATATTTAATATATTATTTACTTTAAAGTTTAAAGCTTTAGTTACAATTTTATCTTTAAGAAAACATGATTTTGTCTTAAAAAAATATTTAAATGGCATTTATATTCAATTTATAAGAAACTTAAGACAATTAAATATAAAGACCATATTCCATAAAATATAATAACTTAACTATGCTTTTATAGTTGATCAAACCTTTTAAGTTAAATAAAAATAGTGCAATGGTGAGAGTAACATGCTGCTATATGTCACCGATTTACCATAATGAACATTTAAGTTAAAAGTTTTATGAAAAAAATGTGAAAGTGAAGGGTCTAAAGAAATGCTTTATTTCAAGGGAGTCTATTATTCTCCTAACATTTAATAAAATTGAATGAGAATATATTTCTACACAGTGACCACTTTCCGAGGAGCCTTAACATGAAAGGAAGAAACTATATTCAATTCGTGTTTAAAACCTTTCAAATGAAAAAAGCAAACACGCTATTAGTCTGTTTACCTCTCATACTTCTTCACCATTATTTCTCTTGAAATATTAATGGTTTAGATAAAACACTTTTATATTTTGTTTTAGACTTTTAGTATTAAATTACTAATGTTTTTTAATTTGTAAAACTAAAATAATCACTACTAAAAATTTTCATATTATATAAAAATTTTCTTGCAAATTTGTTGCAATCAAAGAATTTTTTCTGTTATTTTTCTAAGAATTTTAATTGGCAGGTAATTCTTTCGTAAGTAATTATTTCTTACAAAATTATAAAATTCGCAAACATTTCCTACAAAATTTATTGTGAAAAGTGTTTTACACAAAATATTTTACAAAAAAATTGGCAACAATTTCCTGTAAATTTTATTTTCGTAACAAAATTTTTAAATATTTTCTAAAAAAAAAATTCAAAACAAAATTGGTGGAAAATATTAGTTGTTTTAATAGTGAACAAAACCCTTATTAAAAGAAAATAAGTTACTTAATTATGTTATGCTTTTCTAATTTTATGAAACAATAATGATTTTGTTTTGGTTCTTGTAAAATTTTCTCTCCCTTTAATTTATCATTCCTATATTCACCTCCTACCAAATTAGTAATTTTTTTTTATTTTGGTTTTCATAAAATATGTTTTTTAGTTTCAATCTTTTCAAAATCCGAAATTAGTAGTTTTATTTATAAAATTTATGTAAACACGAGTAAATAAAATAATTTTTGCGCTAATTAATTCTTTTAGAGATATCACATATTTATCTTATACTAGGACTCAATAAGATGTTATCATTTGATGATTTTACTCAATTTATCGTTAGTACGTGATTGGTTAATCTTTCATTAAATATATGAAGAATTAGTATGTATCACATAATAAAAAACATTAAAGATAAATCTCAATTTTTTAAAATAAAATATTATAAATTATTTTATAAGAATAAAATAAAAAATTACTAATTTCATATGAACTAAAATATATTTAAACTGAAATAACTCACGAGTAGATTTTATTTATAGTGTAATTGTGACCACTTATGTTACCCAAATCACTTCCTTTTTTAAAATTATAATACTTAAGGTGGTATTTTTCATCATATGCCCAAATCACTCACATCAATGGAGTATTTTAATTTATCAAATAACATTTTTTTTTTCTTTTTATCAATTTTTCTCTTTATGGAAACATAGTTATTCGTCCTAAGAGGTTTTGTCACACTCATCATAATTTTTTATGCTTTTGTCCCCTACATGCTACAGAAGCTATTTTTCTTCGTGACTTTTTTTTTCTCCTCTTATAAGTCAAGTATTTAAATTTAACCATGAATATAGAATCACTTCAGCAATCCCAATTATAATGAGAAATTTATTGGAAAGAAACTTGTATTTGTCAAAGTAGAAATGTTAACCACTTGAATAATCACTCGTTAACTAATGATTTCGATACGTGAACGCTCTGGGTTTTTCTAATATCATCATTAATTGGTTTTCATAATAACTTTTCTCGGGTTGGGTGGCGATTTTATGTTAAAGAATTTATATAAATCCATAATAGAATCTAAACTACAATAATTATTAAATAGAAAATTTTACTACATTTTATATTAAATTATTTTATATGAAAATATTCATCCACCAAGTTATTTCCGATGAATATTGTCATTTAATTTAATTGTTAATCGGATGATGTGAATGTTGTATTGTTTTTCATCTTCTTTAGTTATCTCTTTGTGTTAATAGGAAATTTTATAATTAAAATAAAAATAATATCGTGGTTAATGTAAGACAAAAAGTATCTTTTATTACTTTCATTGAAAGCATGACCTATTACCACTATTATAGCATGAAAACAATAAAATTTATTCGTCATTTTACATTATAACACACAAATCTATTTTTTTTTTAATACATGAAAACAAATAAATAACATAACATGATAAGATAAAAACCATATCATTCCGTTAACAAAAAAAAATTAGGGTTAAACATGTTTTAACAAAAAAATTTAAGTTCGTGAACGAAAATTGAAATTCGTACTTTAATACATTTTAATTACCAAACTTTATCTCAATTATGTTAAATTTGTTTGACGTGTCAAACGTGTTTTATGGTAGCATTTGAACTAGTTACACTGTTTGACACATTCTTGTTTCAATGTCAATTGAAAAATGTGTTTGATACGTCAAAAAAATTTAACATAATTAGATTAAAAACACTATATACATTCATTCTCAAAGAACAAAATTTCAATTGAAAAAAAAAATTAAATATTGAATAATAAAATTCAATTAAAAAAATATCAAAATTTATGACTTTAAATTAATTATTTCTTTATCTTATGAAAATAAGTTCATTTATAATAATTTTTTAATCAAAATTTGCTCCTTTTGGATATGATACGAGAGTTTCTCTTCATATCAAAACTCACTCTTCTCATATTTAATAATTTCTTTTTCCATAATTTTTATTGACATAATTGATTAGTGTCTCAAGCTTTTCTCTCAAACAATAAATATGTTTTATTATTTCTTGACATAACTCCGTATATGTACCAACAAAATCATTTTCATTCATTTTCTTTATTTATTTTTTGTACTTTGGATCTGCATCACCTTGCGTGCGTGCAAGTGTGAATAAGTGGTGGATGAGGGGGTTATATTATTCATTGGAAATGGACTTTCTCTTTTAAAACATAGTAGACATGCAAACAAATACTTTAGTGGCTATTTATTTTAAGATTGATCGAACGTGGATAGAAAATGATAGAAAAAGATATTAAATGTTTTATTCTACAAAATATTTTTTAATGAAATAATGATCAGAAATAATTGCATCAATTCAATAGTTTCCCTTTCTTTCTATTTTCTTAACCAACTTTCTTATCAACTAACTACACGTGATTCTTATATAATTAATTTTCTTCTCTCTTAAGAAATACTTTTCTTCTCTAATGAGCTATTTATTATGATGAATAGGTTAATTTGGGGGTTACTACATACTGCATTAGACAAACTCAAAATTGAATTGAATTATTTTCAAATTACATATATAGTATAATTACTACAATCAAATATTTTGTTAACAGTAAATTTTAGTCACAAAAAATTATTAATTACTAACTAATTGATATACCAATTTATAAAATAAAAAATATTAGTTACTATAATAGTCACGGTTATAAATAAAAAATTATAATTAATTGTTAAATTGTTCATTAATTAATTAAAGACTAATTTAAAACCAATTTTTCTAGTAACAAAAATCTTGATAGCTGATAGCTAATGTTTAGTAACAAAAAATTATTAGTTATTATAGTGATCAATTTAGATACTAATTTATAAAATAAAAAAATGATTAATTACTAAAATAATCACTATTGTGAATAAAAAATTATAATTAGTTTCTAATGTTTAATAATTAATTAGAAAATAATTTAAAATCAATTTATTTGATAACAAAAACCTTGATAGTTAATGTTTAATGATTGTTTTCTTTCGTGAGCTAAAATTTAGGTATCCAAATTTTAAAAATCAATTTAAAGATCAATTATAATTTTTTATTCATATTAGTAATTATTTTAATAATCAATAATTTTTCATTTTATAAATTGATATCTAAGTTAATCACTATAATAACTACCAATTTTTGGTACTTAATATTGATTATTAATAAAATATTATATATATATATATATATATATTCGTAAATTAACTTAAAATACTTAAAAAAGATAATCTGAATCATAAATATATTATATATTTATAAATGATTCTTAAACTCAATCCCTAAGAAATGAAATAAATATTCTTTTGCAAACAGAACTTAATTAATACAAAGATTATTTTCCCTATTTTTCTTCCATGAATTCCTGTTTTAACTTTTATTTCTTAGATTTTGTCACCCTATTAGTGAGCTAGCGTGGGTCCCAGCCAGACTCACTTTGCTTTCAGATGTGTCAGCATTACTACAACACAACACACGTGGTCCCCACACGTGCTCTCTATGCTTATCCCGCAATCAATGTAAGCATCAGAGGACGACTCTGATCAAATTTTAAATCGATCCACCAACCGATCATCGCCACGTGTCGTTCGATGCGTTGGATTCCACTACTCCCTCTCACTTTAAAGTGGTTGGTATCTTCTCTTCCATCGCCTTGTAGAATACATTACCAATTTCTCCAACACTCTCAACAACACAACCCATTTTCTTTTTTTTTCTCTCTCAGGAGTTTCTGTGATGGCTGGGTTTGAACAACAAGTGAAGGATAGAGCGAAGGAGCTCAAGGTCTTGCTCAAGAAAGGGGTGAAGATTGTTGGAGATTCATGCAAGAAAGGGTGGAACAAAGTCAAACATATCAAGCGTTGATTAGTGATTGTAACAACTTGCATGGCTTATTCAAAGTCTCACTTGATTGGTTTTTTGGTATTGGTTGGATTATTTCTTCATAGCTTTCTCTTCTCTCTCACCCTTTTAGGGTTGTTTTTGTCTAATCTTAGGGATATATAATTTTGGTGTGTCCATGTTTGTTTTTGTTTAAATCTCAAATTTTTTGTTTCTATATATTATTCTCTATGTTCTTCCTCAGTGTTGCTATTCACAGTTGCTGCATGTTCTGTTTCCCTTCACTCAAAATTTGTAATATAAGGTTTTCATATCTTGCTTCTTCTGGTCCTCAATTTTGATTAGTTTGCGGTGTTTGAGATTAGTATTAACACTGTTTTCATTCATTGATTTCGATTGGAAAGTTTATTTATTGGGTCGATGAAACTTTTGGGTATGAATAGAGACAAGATTTTGGTCACAAATGATGATGAATTATGAGGTTTTCGCATAAAAGGAGACAGAATCATGTTTCAATGCTTTATGAAACTTCTATCTACAGTGAAAAGGGGAGCTAATTAATCAATTTCTATTGCTTTTAACACTGTTGGTAATTGTTAGACCCTCTGATTTGGGACCCCTGTTTTATGTCCCACAGATGCAGGAGCAGTTGTAAATTTTCAGATGCTGGTTAAAATCAAAATTTTGAAAATGAAAGAACAAATCTAAAAGATACTCAGTAAAAGTTGGCAAGGAGTCTATGTTTCTATATATTTATGCTTTTTTTTTTCTTCTTATATTAGTCTAACTACTACCCTGGAAAACCATAAAAAAATTGAATAGCTCCAAAAGTTGCTTCATGATGTGAGGATATGTACATTTTATAATTATTCAATGTATATCAATACATAGATTAAATATAACGATGGCTATATAAGAACATATATAAAAAGTTTTTATACTAAATTCTTTAGTGTTCTATGTAAAAAAGCGACCTTTTACAAAAGTAATAAGATTATACAAAGAAGAATTGTATAAATTTATATAAAAATATTAACTTTTAAGATAAAATACGTTTTTAGTCCCGACCTTTTTGTATTTATACTTTTTAGTTCTTGAACTTTAATTTAATTGATCTTAGTCTCTAATTTACTTTTTATTTGTTTTTTAGTGCATGTCGTTTAATACTTTGTTAACCATTGTTATCTAAAGGGGTAATATATGTGTCTCACGTTTGTGTTGGTGTGGTTGGTGTTGTGAATGCATATGTAGAAAACATGTTTTATGAGGTGAGAGAATAATTTCCTTGAAAGGGGTTTATTGAAAAGATGTTGATCAATTTTCCTTGCATTGTAGTCAAAGGAGGACACAATGAAAGCGTGTGGTCAAGAAATGTTGGGGTTTAAGTACAAAGCGCGAGAAATGTGCAAAGATTGGTGTGAAGTTTAAGATAATTGATGCGATTCAAAAAAACAACAATGGAGCTTTTAGTTTTAAATGGCAAGGGAATTACATTTGTTAATAATAATGTGAGTTAGTGGTTTGCTTACTGGGACTGTGGTTTTTTTTTTTTGGGTAAGGTTTTTTTTTTCAGAACAACTTTTTCATTCTTTCAGCTGAGGGCTAAGGAAAAAAGGGTTCATCATTAAAAGCACTTATCCATTTTCTCGGAGAATGAAGATTTGTTTTAAGAACCTCATTTTCATTCTCGGTAAATGGCATCAATATTCCAATACACCTAATAGTTCAACATCATTTAGGAGTCAAGATCAAAGATAATTTAATACATATTTCTCCTCCAACTCTCTGAAACGTATTTTAAGAACAAAATTGTGAGAGTTTCTAATTCCAAAACGAACAATATCTTAAATGTGGTGATGGACTTTAATAATGTTATCTCAACGAAATTGAGATCAGAACACACATGGCTTATATGTATTTTTTATGGTAGATAATTGTTTGCTTAATGAAGTAAAAAAGCTTTTATGGACTAATTTGTTTTTATGAAAGATTTTTGAAAATTTACTTTTGAATGAAATAGTGAAGAAGGACATGATGTTTAATTGGAGCAATGATCAAGAAAACACATTTCAAAATCTCAAATAACATTTTTTAATGCACTAATTTTAGCATTACATAAATTCATTTAATAATTTGAAATAAAATATGATGTTTCATGTGTGGGTATATGCAAATTTTGTATATAATCCCTCCTTTCATTATACAAGTCCCTTTATAATATATGAGAATTTGAAAAATTATTAAGAGTTTGGTCTTCTGGGATTAACTTTCTTTAGAGTCTTATCTTGATGGTTATGAATCAAAGTGGATTCTTGCTATAATGTTTATCTTAGAAGAAGATTCATATCCACCTTTTCTTTTTATAATTATTCTTGTCTTGGTATTTTTGTTCTTTATTTCTTCCTTAAACTAGTATAATTTCATGTTCTTATATGTTATAATGTTCACCTTAATTTCATTTCACATGTGTCTTATTTTGAATATCTTATTTTGTCCTTGATTTTATTCATCATATGAACATGTGTTTTGTATGTTAAATAGTTCATTTGCTCTTTGACTCTTATTAGAACTAAATATGATCTTGCTAGGAATATTAAAAGAAAAACAATCAAAAGCCCACAACGATCCAATATAACATGCACATTTGCATACCACCTTGAACAGTACAATACCTTAAACATGTTTCACTACAAGAAAAAATATATTTTGCTAGAGAAATTAGCGAGGAAAAATATGTGTAGCTAATCCCTAACTAATTTGTGAGAAAATAATGAAAGAATAAAACTGTAGCGAATTTGTAGCAAAATAGCTACAAATTTGTCAGAATATGTATTTGTAACTAATCTCTCACTAATTTGTGAGGAAATAGCGAAGAAAATAATTTGTAGCTTTTTCGTAGCAAAATAGCTACAAATCTACTACTATAACATAAATTTGTAGTTAATATCTCATTAATTTGTGACGAAATAATTAAGGAACAGAGTTGTAGCTAGTTTGTAGCAAAATTGTTATAGATTTACAAGAAAATAGATTTGTATCTAATCCTTCTCAATTAAAATTTACTATGTTTATTTTTAATTTTACTATAAATATATATTTTTTAATTTAAATATTTTAAAATTATTTTTAGCTTAGATATTTTATTTTTTTAATTAAATATTTTAAAATTATTTCTAATTTAAATGTTTTAAAATTATTTTTAATTTAAGTATTTTAAAAATATTTTTTTAAATATAGTTGTATATATTAAAATATAAAATATAAATTATAAATTATAAATATATATATATATATATATATATATATATATATATATATATATATATATTAATAAATTGATTAAAATTTATAATAAATGGAGATAGAAAATTAGATCAATATATGTTATTATTAATAATTTTTTTCATTATATTATCTTTTCAATAAAATATTATTAAACATTAATAATTAACATTTTTAAAAATTTTATTATTAATATTATTTATAAACATTATGTTTATGTCAGTATAATATTATTAAATTATTTGTTGTTCAAATTATTTTCATGTTATTTGTAAATTTTGATAAAAATAAATAATAAAATAATGAAAAAATCTATTTTCCATTAAATTACCGTTAAATATTTTATTCTTTTAATATAGTCAAAATATTAAAAAAAGTGAGATAAATATTTGACGCTTTCTTTGATAACTTTACGGGTGTTTTTCTTTTTTTCTTTTGTGTCACTTGCCAGATTTTCAAACCTTAATAATTGGAATGATGGAGATTGGATGTGTATACGAAGGGCGAGAATTATAGGAATGGTGTTGTTGCAATCATGAAGAGCAGACATAACCGATGATTATTAGTGTGGAGCTTAACTTCTATCATTTTCTTAAAAGGTGAGTTTAATTTGACTTTGTACATTGAGAATTATATTCCGTTTTTATGTACTGAAATTTAGGGTTAGTGTGATTATGTAGAATAGTGCTGATATTTGGCAGTATCGAAAAAGTTAAACTCAATTCTATGTGAATCTCTTCAGTTTTATTTTTCATTCTCTCCAATTTTTGGGTCAACTCTATGTGAATCTCTTCGATTTTGTTTCTCTTTTTCCCTCATTTCTTTCTTTCTTTTTGCTTGATTTAAGGATCATGATATGCTTTGACAACTCATCCAAACATTACTATTATTGGAAAAGAGGTTTCTCTTAAATCTTATAATTATATCTAGTGCTTGATTAGTAACTTGTTAGAGCTCTCTATCAAAAATTTGATATCAGATGCAAATATCTTATTCCATGTTGATGCTAATAAGCTGACACTGAAAGTGAGTGTGGTGGCTTCTTTGGTCAATTTCATCTTCGGATTCTTGCTACTCTCGATTACATTGTGGCTCGTCTTAATATAAGTTCTTCAATTATTTTTTGTACCTTTTTATCTCTGAAATTTAGCGCACTCTACAATTTAAGTTCCGTAAGTTTGCTTACTGATATATTATATATTATTAGTAGTTGGAATAGAGAAAAGCTTGTTTTAAACTACTTGTCTGACACTTGAAATGGTTGCTTATTATTTAGAAGTCCTGTTTTCTTGTTCAAAGTGTTGTTGAACTATTGTTAGTAATGTTTCCTGAAGATAGTTGGTGTAGTAAGAGGCAACAGAACTGGTTAGGTGTATAGTCGAAGGGGGAAAGTGCTCCAGTACTAGTGTCACATCACTCTTTTTCGATGGTTATGAAGGATTTATGGGATATTGTAACCAAAATTTTGGAGAATTGTTGGGGACCTAGTGTTTTCTTTGTCTAAGGGGAGGAAGTTACTACTGCCTTTTGTAAGACCCGCGAAATTTAATTAATTAAATAAATAATTAAATAATAAATGTGGGAGGCTAGTGCATTTATGACATTAATTTTTTTGATGTATGACATGGAAAGGCGCTAGCTCATGTGGTTGAGAGTACTTTGATTATGTGAGAGAACTTGGGTTCGAGTCTTATGTATGCCAATTATGTGTATTTTGTTATTAAGGTTTTAATAATATGTTGGGCCACACTCAGTATGAGATAATGCTTGAATTGTATGTATTAGCAAGAAACATGGGTTGGCCTGATGGTTTAGAGTTGATTTAACTTTGGCATGGTATGGGTTTGAACTTGGGTGGACTCAAATTTAACTTCATTTTTGCTAAAAGGTTGTGTGGCTGAATATGAATAAATGAGAGAGACTGAAAAACTATTAAGTGATGGACCTTGAATAGAAATAAAAGCCAATTCTCATTTTTTTTATTAACCAAATTAGTAGGAACTATAAAAGGCAGAATTTGAGACCAAATTAGTAGGAACTATAAAAGGCAGAATTTGAGAAGAGAATAGGGTTTTGGAAGGCTGTTTCTGAAAGCTATAGAGAGAGGACGAAAATTGGAGTGAAAGGAGAGTTGGGAGTGAAGTATTGAGGGTAATTGAAGTGGTGAATTAAGGCAAGCTTTGGTCATCAAAGGAAATTTCCCAATTTCACAAGTTAAGCAAGGGATTTTCAGGTTAGGGGAGCTGAACCCGAATTTTCGTTTAAACTATTGTATGCTTGTGATTCTGATATGTTTTGTACCATGAATTCGTGCTGTAAGGGGTGAGATTGGGTGTCTATGAGTTTGGTACTGTTTTATTGAAAATGTGATCTAAGTTTCTGAATATAATGGGTTTATGCACGGGCTAGGATGAAAATTGTGTTAAATTGGAAATTTGTGAACCTTTTAGAGTCAAGAATTATGCCCATGTGTTGTTGCAATATGTGTACACTGTTCTGGTATATTTTGGAGTGTGGAATTGGGCATGGTTTCTAGTGTGCATGCGGGAACAAATTTGGGGTCTGCATTTCTCGCTCAGGCGAGCCAGGCTCGCCTAGGCGAGAGTGGCAGAGGGGAAAACCTTGTGTTACGCGACCATCTCACGCAGGCGAGGGGGTCTGGTCCTAAGCGACACGTCATCTCGCTTAGGCGAGGATACACACATGTTAAAGGGTGATATTGGGGATGTCTCGCTCAGGCGAAAGTCTCTCGCCTAGGGGAGATTTTGAGTGTGACTTGTGTTGTTTGGTAAGACTCGTCGCTTGGACGAGATGAATTATGATTCTGGGCGAGCGAGGGTGAGCTCGCTTAAGTGAGAGTACGTGTTCTGCAGAGCTTCTAGAGGCTCGCCCAAGCTAGTGGATCTAGCTTAAGCGAGATAGGCTGGATTGGAGGAACAAAGGCTTTTGGCTTAAGTGAGTAAATGTGTTATTGAGCGTTCAAGGCTGAGTTATTGTTGTATTGACGAAAATCATAAAGAGTGGTCTATAAGGCTTCTAAAGTAATCTTAATGGTGTGCTTGCCGGTGTTCCATGGGTTGTGGCCCGGAACGTATCCTTGAGTTGTGGCTCAGGATAAGGGTTAAGCACATGGCATTCTTTGGGTTGTGGCCCGGAATGACTTCCTGATGAAGGATTATCTTGTTCCTTTTTAAGATTATTGAATATGGTGTGAGTTGTTTAAGAAAGCTAAGTGAAATCCCTAATGGACATTAAGATAGCAAGCTATCTAGATGTGAAGGTTCCTTTCACAAAGCTCAAGAGAAAAAGATGATGGATTGATTTAAAACAAAAAGGAAATAGAAAGCACATAAACCATAGAAAACCAAGAACAATTAAAGGAATAAGAAAACATAAAATGGAGAGAAAAGGAATGGTAAAAATGTGAGAAGCACGCCACTACAAGGCTAGGCTAGAAGCCATGGCAACCTTGAAGATGAGTGGATGTGTGCCGCCACTTGCTATGCAAGATAAGGCTTAAAAGTATTCACTCCCAAGGGAGGAAACTCTCACAAATGGTTGAAACACAAGAGTGTTTTTACTTCAAAATGTTCAACCCTTTTACATGTCTAGGAGCACCCCTTATATAGAAGAGTTTAGGGGCCTCTAAACAAATAAAAGATACCTAAGGATGTCTCTACAAAAACCTAA
>Ga0214542_1000416_pt1:0-32500 | contig 75869 bp, 39 predicted proteins | sample CNSS1metaG_FD_160096 | JGI IMG/M metagenome (GOLD analysis project Ga0214542, IMG submission 160096) | Root nodule microbial communities from cowpea collected in UCLA plant growth center, Los Angeles, California, USA - CNSS1 | ecosystem: Host-associated > Plants > Roots > Nodule | place...
AAGGAGACCAAGAAGCGCTTAGAGGATCGCTTCAAAACCGGCAAGAACCGGTGGTTCTTCACCAAGCTCAGGTTCTGAGCTAAATTGTACGTTTTTGTTTTCAACCGTTTTCATTGGATCTCGCTTTATCGTTTTAATTATTGCTTTATAATGCTATTTTGAGTTTAGATTTTTAAACTGTTAGCTTAAATTTTGGCTCAATTGGGTGTTTATTGTGCTTGTGGAGATTATAGATGAACCTTTTAGCGATTATAGATTGAATGCGTTTGGTTTGAATGTGATGAATTTGCGATTTACCTGTTTATGTGGATTGATTTCCATAGTTAGTCGCCTTCGGCCTTTAACTATCTAATTATAATTAGGAAATTTAAAAAGTAAGAAATCACATATTTATTTTAAAATGTTGAGAATTAAACACCTATGTATTGAATAATGCATTCAGTTTCAAACTATCGTCCACATTTGTCGCTGTTCTATCCAGAATTAATCCCGTTTTTAGTGATTTCATATCTGATTTCTCGTTTTGTCGTTTAATGTATGCATTGATTTTGCAGTATCTGTGTTATTATTGATGTAAAGTTGGATATTAGATTGAAATTCACGAATAAGTATTACCCTCATTTTTGTTTTAGGGTTTGGCTGTTGTCTGTTTGGTTTAGAGTTTATGAAATTGATTTTTTATGAAAATTGTTCTGAGTAAAAATGCTTGCGTCTAGGAACCTCGATATGTGATGATTTGCAGTTATTTTGATCGACACTGCATTACTTATTTTATGCTTCCATTGGCGTCGTTTTTGGAACAGAATTCTGGCAGAGGATGATCGTCTGCATAACTAAAATTATTATAATTTTAAGTGGGATTTATGAAAATTATAGTTTTGATTATCTAATTAAGTATTTAAAACATTTAATTTGTTTTATATTTATTAAAATTAATGCAATATTATGTATATTAGTACCTTATTGAGGCTACAAATTATGTATTTTAAATTTAACCATTTAAAGATTAAAGCAAGATTATAAGAACAATAAATTATTGACCACATTGAAAAACTAATTGTAGAAGGATGTAATATCTATCTAATTGGTTAGAGAAATTTTATTTTTTAAGCATATAAATAAGTTACATTTCTTACTAGTGATTGTAGTAAGGCGTTGAAAAATAGAAATTATAACTTGTAAATTTGTCCAACTTTAATTAATATTATTTTTTGCAGTTTATGGTAGTAATTCGTTTTATTTAATTTTTGTACTTGGAGGTTGAGTTAAATCTTGTGTCTCTAGATCTTACATTTATATAGAAGTCCTATTATGCTTCCATTTCACTCCTTTCGAAATTTGATTGTTTTATATACCATCTTAAAAATTTGTGGTTGATAAAGTTGTGGATTTTATTGACAGATTAATCAATAAATTTTACAGCTTTTGATCCTCTAAATTTAATAGTGTCATTTTCGGCTGTTACAGTCGAAAGAAATGAGTTTTGTATGATTTTTTATTTCATTTTAATAAGGTTTTGTATTTGATATGCTTTTTAATCCTTCAAATGTAGTATTTTGAAAATTGAAATCATAGTTTAAAATTTTAGCGGGCTAATTCTTCAAAAAATCTTACGAGTTTAAAACTAAAATTAACTATATAGTTAAGATTTTTCCAATTTTCATTCTCAAATCTTGATTGATTATATTTATTTCCATTTTAATTTTATTAGATTTCTTTAATTATCTAGAGCGATCATAAAATTACTCACTACATATATTCTGGGAAACTTCCATGTCAATTTAAAGAAAAAGAATAGTTAATTTTCTTTTTTTTTTCTCTTTGAAATATATTAAAATATGAAGACAAATGTACAGGTATGTATGCCTGTAATGCTAATTTTATCATTTAAACATGCAATAATAATAATAATAATAATATAGACCTAATTTTAAATATTTTGAAATTGTTGTAAAAGTGAAATAGGTTAATACTGGGAACGAACGTGATATATAATGGGTGAATTGACGAAAAAGTTAAGTATAGTATGATTCCATGAATTCATGTAGAAAGTGACATATAACATTGCTTTTTGTAATAACCAATTTTATGTCTCATTTTACACGGATTATCGACGTAGAAAGGTGGTAATATTGTTGGTTTGGGTTTTAATCGATGTTGGATGTGAAACAATTTTTCAATGATGCTTCTATTTTGTACATTTTTAACCCTTAATTGAAAACACTTTTAATTAGTCATAGGATATTGTGTAGATTAACATTTTGGCAACACGAAAAATTAAACAATAAAATTTGATGAGGTTAAACATATTTGAACTTAATCCCAATACGTGTAACATTCCTCGTCACAAAAATAGTATGGAAATTGTAATACATAGAATAAACAAGAGTAAAATAATATACCTTTGGTCATTAAGCTGTTTAAACAAATCAAAACATAATCATTCGAGGGAGAAATGCCATGAACATATATTACACAAATCATTAATCTTCATATAATTTCATTTTAGCCAAATAGGATATAACAAACAGACCAAATTCATGAATGAACAACCGATTCAAGGGAAGCAAATAACTACCTTTTAATAATATGATTATTTACTGATTTATCTTAGTCAAATGTCCTCCACAACCATATAATATAACTAAACTGAGCTCTCAAATCAACTTTGTCTATTCTAAAATAACAATCGATTTATTTAACTGAATTCTAATAAATATATTTTGTTTAATTTTTAACATATATCTCTACCATCAATTTTTTTTTTAATTCCATAAGCATAATTTAAAAAAATGGTTGAAATTTTGTATTTTCTGATTTTAACTTTTCTTTTATCTAATATTTTATACTAATATTTTTAATATATGTTCTATTATGTTTTAACTAAATTATCTAATTCAAGTTTTACCTTGTTTGTAAGGCCCCATTTCTTTTCTGCCCTAAAGATTAGTGGGTTGCCCTTGTAAGTGGACCTAAGACCGGCCCAACGTATAAAGTTCTTAGGTCTGCCCTAATTCCACACTCACTCTCACTCTTGCAGAAATCAGCAGCCGTCGCCCTTCCGCACTAGAGCTCTGCTAGGGTTTGTCCTTGTCTCGAACCAGTTCGTCCCAAGAGCTCAACTAACGATTTCTACTCCACGTAAGTAACTCTAAACCTATTGTACTTACCTCCTAAAGCTTTACATTCGTTTTCCACCGATTAAAGCCCGAAAATAATTGTGTCCTTCGCTGTTCCGTCAGTTCTTAGGTCCATCACTCGAGCTGCTGTGCTCCAAGGTCTCGCGTCGAAGTTCTATTAGCCGCTTTCCAGGTACGGGAAGTTAGGGTCTCCAGTTCTGTGTTGTTTTGACTTGTTTGTGGGTTGGTTACTAATTGTATGGTTAAATTCTTCGTTTTGATGCGTGAAAGTACTCTGTATGGTTGGTTGGTTATAAAACATGTGCGTTGCAGGTGTGAACAATGACGAACACTGTTAGACTCGCCCAGGCGAGCTTGACTCGCCTAGGCGAGATGTGCAGAGGCTCGCCCAGAGCTTTCTGCGCGAGTGGTCGCTCAGGCGACCAGGGTGTGTTTTGAGCGAGCACACAACTCGCCCAAGCGAGAGGGATCTCGCTTAAGCGAGATCCCGCGTTGCCTTCTTGTTCCTGTTGAGCGCTCGCCTAGGCGGAAGGGGACTCGTCTGAGCGAGACTGTCTCGCCTGAGCGAGACCCCTCAGCCTGAGCGAGGTGCTGGGCGAGACAGTGTTGTGATTGAATGTCTGTTTGTTCCTGAATGATCTGTTTTGGTTGAGTATGATCGTATGATGAGTATATAATGGAGCATGAGGTATGTTTGGCATGATTCATGAATTGCGTATGACGGGTTGGGTATGATATTGGCATGTGAAATGAATGAGTGGTTTGGAACTAAAGGAACACGTGATTAATACGAGATGAGGCCCTAGATTCATGGGGTGGTGATGATCCGAGGTATGGGTTCGAAATATGATGCGCATGAGGAATTAATCTCAAGGGTTGGTATGGAAATGTAAATATGATTTTACGTTCATTTATTTCTGAGCTATGAATGTTGGTCCGTGTCAGTGCATAAATTCCTTGGGGTCTCTAGGTGAGACCTCTAGGGTCGCGCTTCAGTGGTCGGGACGTAATCCCATGGCCCCTGTTAGTGGGTGTCCATGGTGGTGCCCCATCTGTATAACTAAGTAAGGATTCAAGGTAAGGACTGTATCCTGACACTCTAAGGGGCCAGTTAGTCTCACCTAGAGCGGACTGACTCCTGTGGTGAGAGTAGCAGGAGGTCCGAAATTCATTAAGGGCTAACCTTGTGGTGAGGGAGATTTGATTCATCGTAACATTTGTAACACATAGCTCGGGGATGAGCAGCTCAGGTTCGAGCAGAGGTATCCACCACAAGTGCAAACATCCGCTGAATCCGACTAAGTTATACGTATCCGGATGAGTCGAGTCGAGTCGTAGTGTATTGATTGAGAGTCATAACATGTTTGGTTGATTATTTGGATGTGAGATGATGAAAATGTTGTTGACTTTATGATGCATATGTTGTTGGCTCTAGCTTACCCGTTTCGTTGCATGGTTGTGTTATATGTGGCTGTTCTTTCTTGCGATGATCATCGACTTGGTTGATGGGAGCAGATGGGCGAAGTTCTCGTGGTCAACAAGGGAATGGTGATTCCACCGCTTAGCCGTCTGGACTGGATCTTACACTTCTCTTCTTGATGTCTTCTTTAGGGCTATGGCCCCTGTATTCGTTGTCTTTGGATTGTAAACTCTTAGTTAAACTGTTATCATGCTCTTGTTGGCATCGTGGTGTGTCTGGTTTTGTAGGGGTGATGTTGGGAACCCTAGGACTGCGTGATTTTACTATCTTATGTGTGACGTTTCCTTTAATTGTGTTTATAAATTAAATGGGACGTTACATTGTTCACATTAATTGGTGATGGTAATTTTTTTTCTATACTAACCAATCACTAGCACACATATATTAACATATTAATTCAACAAAATTATTCTACTTGGAGCTTAGAAAGTTTAAGATTGTACGTATGGATGATAATCGGTCGGGCACGAATAGTGTTTATCTGTAACCTGATCTGAAAAAAAAAAAATCATCTGCTACCTATCCATTTACTCATTAAGCATTCGTTTAAAAAATATTTGCGGATTTTAAAAAAAACTGTGGATACCCATAAATATACCTATATATGTGAATATTTTAAAAAATATATATTTTACAAACTTTTTAAATAAAATTTAAATTATATATATATATATATATATATATATATAAATTTTTAATTTTAATTCAATTGAGCCTGATAATATATAAATTTAATTTTAACTTTAATTAAATTAAATTTAATAAAATATAAATTAAATTTTAATTTTAATTTTTTTGCGGATATCCGTTATCCGCATGTACGGATAGTGTGATACCCACATCCGACCCATTTATAAGTGGGTATTAAAATATCTGCTACCCGCGCGTAACAAATACCTGTGAGTACTAACTATCTGTTGCGAATTTTATCCTTGAATACCTGCAAGCGCGAATATTTTTGTCATCCCTAATTGTTAGTGTTTAAGAGATATTAGCAAGAATTTTCACGTTGAAGGATGTGTTATGGGTTGGCTGTAGTGGTGATATTGATGTAATTACATCATGCGCAAACGTCCAACAATAAACTTGTAGCAACGAAGAGGCTCAAGCAACAATGACAAGTACAAATGACATAAAAAATGAGAAGTGACACGATGTTATCATAATAAGGAGTTAGGGAGTGGAGGGAAACTATCACATAAATAGTTTAGTCAAACACAATTATGAAATGAATAACTAAAATAGTAGGGTTTAAATGTTTTTAGTCCTTTAACTTTGACAAGATATTTGAATTTGTTTATGTTCAAAATTTTGTTAAATTTTAATCCTCAAACTTTAATATGAATTAATATACTTGTTTTAATTCAATTACATTTATCTTTTGTTTGTACATGTTAAACATGTTTTCTAGCTAATACTGAAGAGGGAGTGTCAAATAATATAAGAAACTCATGATAGCATAAAAACGCATTTAACATATAAAAAAAATCACAAAATTTGGATTAAAGGAATTATATTCATTTTCTTTTTAAGTTTGAGAACTAAATTGTATCAAAGTTTCAAACAATAACAAATCAATTTATCGATAAAGTTCATAGATTAAAAATATATTTAATCCAAAATAGTACATACTACATTGATTGGTTATGGAACTTATGTGTTATATTTGCTATTACATGTATTCATGTATGTAATCATTACATATCACATGAGTTTCTTGGCCAACCAATATAATATATATTGTTAGAATGATAATAATAACAATAATAATAAAATAATATAATAATAATAATAATAACAACAATAACCATAATTAAATTTGGACTTAGTTAGTTCACATGCTCAACTAACACAATCATGATTATTGTATCAATGATTTCACTTTAAAATGTTCAAATTCAGCACATTTGTATATCTTCATCTCCTAAAATCCTTATAAGATGTTGCATTTAGTGGTTGTAGAGGTTGTTTGATTGTGAAAAATGTGTCTAATAGTTATGTAAATAGATATGTTGTATGTTGTTTAATAGCTTTAGACTCTTATTAGTATGAGTTTTCAATGACTTGGTATGCATCGTTTGACAAATTAATGATCATTTCCTAAGTTTTACTATCTCAATAAGAGGTTTTGCGGACTTCTAATTAACAAGTTATTGTTTTGTATCCTTGTATATGTAAAGCATATACTTCGTTGTAAAACTTGAATAGAGGGAGTTACAATTAAGTACCTACTAGGAAAGCTAATAAATGAGACAATTGTGTTTATTGTCTCTTCTTAGTATGATTTGCAATTAGTTTATATTATTTCTCTATGTTCTTCTCTAGACTCATTTCTACACTGTCCAAGGTGCGATAATGAGTATCTTTAAATGGTTACAATATCAACACTAATTTTTGAAAAGAGAAATAATGTTCCAACTCAAATGAACCTTGTCGATCTCTTCCATAAGGTCAAACAAGTCCTAAATTTTAAAAAACACAAAAGTATAAGTAGGAGCGACTCAACGGTTTGGGAGGCCTAAAACACATTTAAAAAATGAGGCATTTTATTTAAAATTTATTTTTTGAACTTTTTTTTATGCAAAATTATTTATTAAATTGTCATAATTAATTTAATTTAACATTTTTTTCATAATAGATAATAGGACTAATCCGTTTAATCATTCTCGAGACATTGTTGATCTTAAATAAGTTTTTATTATATTTAGATTTGAGAAACTCCTGTCGATTTAAACACTGGCATTGAAATTGTTAACACAATTTTATACATTATATATGTATTTAGAAAAGAATTTATTTTTTTTATATAATTAAGAATGTCAATTGGTTTATCTTTTTCTAAACCTATAAATTTCTTAAGATATTTAATTCTGAAATTAAATCAAATCCAACGAATTATCATATTTTGAAGATTTTTCAAGGTTTAAGCATTTTTTTTTTCAAAAATGAAATATCTACACACCCTAATATATAAGACATTTGCTCTTTTTTGTTCATAACTTTTTTTTGTTATGCAATTAAAGTCTCAGTTCCCTTTTTTTTTAATTTTTGAATAGCCTGATTCAAAATTTTTAGTTGACATATGTATATATTTTTATATGAAATAAAAAAAGGATAATATATAAAACATTACTAAAGAGAAATATATAAAACAAATGAATTAAAACAATAAAACCTAGTTTCGGTTGTCAAGAAAATAAATCCGATAATAAACTTGCAGTATTTTGAAGTCTAAAGTCTTTTTTTTCTTAAATCTAAACTTTTTCACAAACTTACAAAGTCTCTTTTTATCCTTAAGGCCTAGAGCGAGTACACTCACTAGCGTTGAGTAATTTATAGCAGCATTGAGCTACATCCAACAACTCTGATCCTTCTGGTTGGTTTGCAATAAAGTGCCTTAAGTAGCCCTTGTCGCCTCGAGGAGTGAGTCCATTTATCTCCGTATGAGCTTTCAAAGATATACCGACCGTAGGTATCTTACTTACCATCAGATACCGACAGTCGTCTTCTAACATTACCGACCATTAAATATTAGGTTTTCATCATCAAAAACAACCCAATTCATGAGACCTCTTGCATTGCATTACCATAACGAAAAAAAATAGAGAAATGACTATTGTGATTTGGAATGGACCTTTCTTGGTGGAAGAAAGGAATAGCGATGGATTCCTATGAAGCATTCAGGAACAAGAAGATTCAATCGAACGACGAAAGTCACGAAAAATATATCATTGATGTCCTGTTTGAGTTTATAATGCTATCATAGTTCACAAATCCACATAAACCTACACATACAAATTTTATTTGACATCCCTAGTAATATAGGTGTGATCTTATGAAATAATCTTATATCATTATTAAAAATTTTGCAGAAACCTTTGTTTTATTTTTAGTGTGTGCATGATGCCACAACTCAGATTGTGTATCAACACCAAGTAATTTTACATAAATTTTTTATTTCAATCTCTCATCTAAAATGATTTCATCAAATTCCATCAAGACCAATTTTATTTTAAATTATTTTCATGATTTAAAAATTTTCATTTAATACTTATATTGATTAATTGATAATAATAATACGAATGAAATATAAAGCTTTTAAAATAATTGTTCAAACTTTATACTTTATTTTTATTTAATATGAACATTTATTTTTAAATTAATATATTCAAGCATTTTTTTATTACCAATAACATTTGTATTTTTAATTAATTAGACCTATTAGTTTTTTTTATTTAAAAACTATTCATCAACGTCTTCTTTTAATTAATTTTAATCTATCAACTTTTATTTTATATTACATTTTCACACTTCTCAATCCCTGAAATAAACAGCATCCTAATTTTCTCTTTATCCCATCAAATTATTTCATTTACTCTCCCAAAATCCATTCTACAACGTGAAATGTCTATTTGTTTTTGTTATTAAGTATTACTATAATGTTAATAATAATTTATATTATTATTTATTACTCATGTTTTTTTTTATTGAATTTTGATAAAAATAATTATCAATAGTAAATTTTAACGACTAACATCTAATATTAAATTATATTAACAGATATTTCTCTAATATAGATGAGGTATTGTTTTTTTCTGTATTCTATGTTAATATTATTGAAGTACAATTCATATCGCTTATGGTTAGGAGTGTCCATAGGCTTAATAAGTCAAATTTACCGCTGAACTTATTCTTAACTTCTGTTTTTATGTGTGCACAATTAAAATATATTTATTTATATTAAGATCGCACTTAATTGCTAGAGTATCTTTTGACTCACAAAATCCTTTATAATAACTGGGATGAGTAGAAAATCCAAAATATTATGACAAATTTATACCAAAATTAAAAAAATGCTATTGAATGACAATAATTGTGCTTAAGAAATTATGATATTAGTGTGTTTCTAAAAACTATATAAATTAATTTACTTAAATAGTTTAAAAATTAATATTTGTTACATTTTTTCCACTTTTAAAAGGGTTTTTAAATAAAAAACAAAAATATATTAAAAGATAACTTAGAAAAAGACTCTATAAAACTGATTTTCAAACCTCAATCCTCATGACAAATTCTCCATCAGAAACACATTTGTTTTGTTAGGAGAACATTCCCTTCTTAGTCTATTTTAATTTTTATCATTTTATTTTCTAGATAGCTATTTTTAAATTAAAATATTTATTTATTATAAACAATTATCTACTCTAAAATTTTAAAAAATAGCTATATTTATTTTTATAATTACTTTATAAAATATATTTATTTAGTAATTATAATTATGATAATAAAATTCTTTTATTTTTTATTATAAAAAAAGTGTACACGCTCAAAGAGATATGTGTTTTGAGTAATTTGGATATTTAGTTTTCTTATTTAATTTTGTTGCAAATGGATTATAGAAAATATTTTTTAGTCAGAAGTAACAAAGTCAATAACAAACAAAAAAAAAAAGAAAAGGAAATAAGTGGAGTGAGTGAGACGAGGGCAAAGTATAGCAGCAAAACAAAATGTTGAGAGTTGATCCCTAACCTCTGTTTTGCCCTCACCTCTCCCAATTCTCAATTCCCTTCCAACTGCAAATAGAAATTCCGTCGCATCTCCCCAAAACAAAACAGATTCATCCATGTCCTAAAATCACCGGATCAAATCAAATCGAACAAAACCAACTCAATCGCGCGATCAAAAGGTTCTCTCTCTTGAATCTTGAAACCTGTTTTTTCGCTCACTATTTTCTCCATCATCCATAGTCTATAAAACATGCGTATTGTCAAATATTGTTGTTATTTATTTATTTATGTATTGATTATGATTAGTTAATTTTGTTTTGAGACCAATGGAGGTTCGTCTCTAACAAATGAGTGAATTGTCTTGTCTTGTTATAAATTAGTTTACAGCAGATAATAGAGTTTGGAATCATAGGCAAACGGTTTGTTTTGCCATAAATTATAGGTGGATTATTGGTTTTCTTTTTTGTCATTTTTAAGCAAATTTTAATGTGCCTTTGGACTGTTGCAAACTGATTATTAAGTTAACCAGATTTTCTTTATATTTGAACTGAAGCCCTAATTTTAAGGCAAAGTGTCACTGTTCCATCAAATGAGGCCAAATTATGTTTGTCTTGAATTGATGTTTCAGCTCCAAATTCATCTTATTTTATTCTGAGTTATTATGATATAAAGTAGTCCATAGTTCTATTTAGGTTGGTAGAAAGATGGTTGCATTGTAAGATGAGAATTAACCGCACTTATATATTATAATCTTACCTTACTCCTAGTTGATGTGGCACAATAGCCTTAAAGAACTTGACTAGGATAGGTTCTGAACGACTTTGATACCATTGTAATTGAGTTTTTGTCTACCTGGCCTCACAAATCTGATTTGTAAGATTAGGATTGCAACACTATGTGATATCCTAACATTTGACAGATCACTTCTATGACTGTCAGTTGCAAGTTCGTTTGTTCTAAAATTAAAGTAACACGGCGTTTAATTACTGTTAGTAGATTTATGCTCATATGCTCATTATTCTGGAGGTATACTTATGTTTTCGAGTGCTGCTATGTAATTACTTTATGGAGAAGGTCAATTGCAATCTTATTTCATGATAATTATTCAACAGCTACGAAATATAACTGTTAATGATGCATGTGTATGATGTGTTGCTTATAAAGTACATAACTCATTCAACAATTCAACCGGAGCTAGTGAGAGTAGTGGAAATCTGGACATTAATGTAGATCCAGTAGATCCATTGTCTCAATTGTTCAATATTCCTTTCCCATCCAGGCTTGCTATGGTGGGAAAGGGAAGCAGAAGTTTCTAGGCTTATTTGTCAATTATGTTGTAAAAGTTTAAGATATTACATGAGATGTGGAGGGGATGGGAGGTCAGAAATTGAAGGACCTAAGTTGGTCACCAAAGATGAAAAATTACACCTGAAGATTAAGATGTGAAAAACTCACAAGGTTAAGGAGAACATGTAAATGTCAACAGTAAATTAAACATGACCCGAAAATGCATATTCATAGCTTTGTAAGTCTTAACTAATAGTTCTAAAAGAATTCCAAATTAGATAAAATCATAATGAACTCATAACCAGCTAGCCTTAAATGCTTAGAGCAAATTGGGTAAGCAGTTCAGTTCAAGGGCAGAACTGCACAAGCCAGGAACAATACAAAGACTTTCAGATTCCAGAAATATGGAACAATTGCCGAATAGAGACAAGAGTACAAGGTATTAGAAGTAGAAAAAAGAAGCAAAACAAAACACAATTGTGAAGTGGATGCAAGAGCAGAAGCACAGTGATAAGAGAAGAACAAAAATTGTACATGTGATTATGGTCTCAGCTCAGACAATGCAAAAATTAAAAAAGCCCATGCAAGTATGATAACAAACAGAAGCATAATTTTCACAATATCAAGATTGTGCGATAATCCTCACAATTTTCACAACATTTTTATTGAAAAGTGGTAGTATTATAAGACAGAGGATTATTATTTCATATTTGAGATTTTTTCTCCGTTTGGTCATTTCATCCTTTTCAAGTACTAAGTTTTAATTATATAGTGAAGTGTTTAGGCCATAATTATATGTTGAAAAAAAAAAATGGAGGAAATTTGGTTATATATTCATTGAGTAGTTTAGTTTTACTACATGTCAAGCTGATAACTGTGTCATAGAATGACTACCTTTTATTACTTTTATTCATTGTTTTTTATATACCAATTTTTAACTGTCACATTACTTTGAATATATTTAATTGGTTGAATCCTTTTTTGTTGACACAGATTTTTCTTTTTCCAAAGGTTCATGGTATTCTCGACTGCTTTTCTCCATGAAGGTGGCCCCTTTTTATCTAGAAAAAGGCCAAGAGCATTAGATCTTGGACATCAAGATATAGATTTACATGCAGATGCAGAAAGGTCTTCATTTTTTGGTCATTACATGATATTCTGACTTGTTCTTATGGTGATATAGGCATTTTATGTGGTGGTATTAATAAAAATTTTTCCATTGATAGCTTGTTAGGCGTGGTTCATCACTCAATTCATCGAGGTTCAATTTGGTTGTATGTTTGATTGTGATTGTTCTAACAAGTCACTTTATTTCAGAGTCCATTAATTATCATGTTATGATATTATCTATTTGTCATGTTTTTCCTGCTAGTAAGTTGATATTTCTGCATGCTACCATATCATTTCCTAGGGACTTGTATTTGGATTTTGGATTTTACTTTTATTTGCCTTTTTGTATTCGTGAGTAGGAAATTTTATATTAATTATTGGTTGTATCCCCTTGTAGAAATTATTTCCTTCTATAAAAAATGAAAGATAAAGAAAGCTGCTGACAATTGGTGGAATTGACTGAATGTGAAAGATATAGAATATGGATACGATAATAAAACTGCTATTGATTTAAGGCCACCTTTTACACTTAAGACGTTAATCTCTGAAAAATTCTTACCTCTCCTCCTTTTTGTTATTAAATTTTTTTATTTGTTTGAGTGCTTCTCTAGGTGCATTAGTACTGGTGATGTTCCCTCTTCCAGTAACACTGACGATAAAGTTGATCCAGATTCTGGAATGGAGATGAGCTGTCCATCAAATATTAATAGTGGCTATGTTCCTGTGTGTTCTACCACAGGGAATATATCACACATGGACCAGAGTTTCTGTGGCTATGTGCAACAGCCTGCTCTAGTGAGTGGATGGATGTATGTGAATGAAAGTGGGCAAATGTGTGGTCCCTATATTAAGGAGCAGTTATACGAGGGCCTAACTACTGGTTTCTTGCCATCTGAGCTTCCTGTGTATCCAGTGATTAATGGCACAATAATGAACCCTGTACCACTGAATTACTTCAAGCAGTTCCCTGATCATGTTTCCACTGGGTTTGCATATCTGATTATGGGTATCTCAGGTGCAAGGATGCCTACAATGGCAGTATATGAACAAGATAGATCTTTCGAGGCTGCTCCTCTGGCTGGTAACCCAGATTCGGAATCTGTGTCACATTCGCATGTTAATTACTGCAGTAAGGAATCCAATCATTTAAATCCACACTCAGAGGCATTCGACAGTTTAATATCCTGTCAGATGGTAGTGCAATATCTACTCTTTGTTTTTGTCATGTAAAAGTTAGTTTGCAATACATTGAGGGCATGTTTTATGGCTTATTTCAGTTACGTGAGGAATGCTGTTGGCTTTATGAGGATGAGAAGGGTATGAAGCATGGCCCCCATTCTATCAATGAATTGATTTCTTGGCACAGTCACGGATATATTAAAGATTCAGCAGTGGTAAGATGCATTTTTTTTTTCCGATGAAATAATATTATAGGCTGCAGGTCTGTTGCAGTAAATGATTGAACGATTATCCCATTGTTTATCATCATCTTTTAGGGCGTGTTTATCATCACAATTGTTTTCTCTAGAAAGAGTAATGTTACTCTGTCAATCATCCTTGTAACCGGCTTTTGTTAATTGACAGATCTTTCATTCTGATAAGAAGTATGACACCTTTGTGCTATTGTCTGTTGTCAATGCATTAAAAGGAGATACCACTGGAACCATTTGTAGATCAGGTTCTAAAATTAATGAGGTTGACGATATGGTAGACTTGATTAGTGAAATATCTGAGAACATTTCTTCCCAATTGCACATGAGTATCATGAAAGCTGGTCGCAGAGTTGTGCTAGATGGAATTATTGGAGATATTATTGCTGAGTATGTTACAGAAAAGAAATGTAAGAGGCAAAAACTTGAATCAGTTGCCCATACTCCTGAAAACAAGATGGTAAGTTTAATTCCTTTGCAAGTACTATTGTTGAAAGCTTGAAATTGTGTGGGTCTTACTAAGATGCTGAATCTTTGCTTTAACAGTTTATGTTTTATGTGTAGGTCAGTAAAGGTTCTGCTATTCCCAGTGATCCTGCTATTACCCATATTTTTGATGATCAGGCTTGTCATGAAAGCTTGAGACTTCCCTCAGCCAGTTTTAAATCAGTTGGAAGCGTTGAGAATTTTTGGTGGTCATATGCTGTTGTTCGCAAGGTACTTCTTGATTATTGCATGCAAGTCATGTGGAATGCAGTGTTTTTTGATACAATAGCAGATTACTTATATTCTTGGAGGAAGAGGAAGATTTGGTCTCATCCTAAGCCTCAACCATCTACTAATGGATGTAAATATCATGCCGAGAAGATTGAATTAGAAGCTGTAAGTACTGACTTCTGCATAGCTTGCTTGATTTTTTTTTTTGGCTTAAGTTGTACCTATAATGATCATACAATTATTCTACAGTTGGTTCCCAAGCCAGGTTTCCCTGAACGCAACGCTGATGGCTATAATCAGTTTGGAGTATTAACAACAAAAATAAATCATCCTAATTTATTTTTATCCCCTAGTAGGTTCGAAGGTGGAAACTTACTGAAAGGTCAAAATGTTTCTTCTCCTTATAATGACTCTAAAGATTTGTCATTCATTCTTGAAAGTGTGGAGAATGAGCTTCACTTCTCTTCAAAGGCATCTTTTGCTGATTACATTCGACATTTTGTTGAGAAGGAAGTGGAAAAATTAGTTCCTTTCCCAGAAGAAAACAAATTAAATGAGGTAACTTGATTGCAATTGTTTGTATTCTTTTTCTGTACAGGCACTTTTATATTGAAGAATCCTTTAATTCTTGCAGGTTGCTGTTAGTGACACTTGCTTTTCAGATATACTTGCTGACAAATTGTCTGCGAAGGAGATTCTAAATGAGAAGTCTCTGGATTCTGTTGAGGAAGGAAATTCATTTGGCAAGTCTGCATCTGGAAACCTTATGTCTGATATATTTTCAAAAGCATTTAAGGAGTTGTGTGGATACGGAGATGATGTGGTTGAAGAGGAGATTGATAACCTACCACCTGGAATTGAAAAGAAGTCTCAAACAGTTGTCCTACACCACGAATTGAAATTTCGACCTTCAAGGTCAGTTGAGTGTCATCCTAAGATCACAGAATATGTTGCAACTGCACTGTGCCGACAAAAACTGCATGATGGAGTTCTGGAAGAGTGGAAGTCGGTGTTTCTTGATTCTGTGCTCGATCAAGTTTTTATATCAAGTACCATAAAGAAACATTTTATGTCTGATGGGCAGGAGGTAACAATTTTATCAATCCAAATATTTCAATATTTACGAGAACATAAAATTACTGCAATTCAACTTGATCTCTCAAACTGTCTTTTTGTTTAGTTTTAATTTGTCTTATTATTGATACTTTATTGTTTTTGCTTTAATTGATTATAATTCTATAGAAAGGAGAAACGTTCAATTCAAGCAAGAAAAATTTGAATGGTGCTACTTCTGGACTTGGAAGAGAGAAGGAAGGAGAAAAGAGTTCCGAAGTTCGTCTGGTGATTGGACAGAATACTTATTACCGCAAGAAGCTATCACGGAAGGAGTTAGTTTCCTCACAGACTGTAGCAGAAAAGGATTCTAGGCCAGGGAAGAAGCCCGCGGGCAAGTTGAGGAAACTTGTTTGTGGAGATGTTGGTGATGCTGTTGAGGTTGAAATAACTTCTGTTAAACATGGAAAGACAAAGAGGATTAAAGGGAAGAAGGATTCATGTTCTAAGGGCAGGTCTTCTGTCACCGTCAATGGTAGCTCACACAGTGATAAATTATCTTTAAAGAATAAAGCTGGTCAGAAAGTGTTGAAGTTTTCAGGTGAAGTCCAAAGTATATTTCGTGGTTAATTTGTAGATACTGGTTTCATGATTATAAATTTGTATTTTAATAAGAGCTGTCCACTTTTCCTTATTCAGATAATGTCAAGGATGTTGTGAAATCCACTGTAAAGAAGCTTTCAGTGCCAACTGATAATAGTGTTCGTGAGAAGAAGGTTGTCAAGAGTGATGCCACTGTTAAAGAGAAAGCCTCAGGTCATTCCTCGAGAGAGATTCAAAGTGGTAAGTTAATGGTACATTCTCACTGGATTTTTGTATGTTCCTCAGCTCTTGTTCCTGGTTGAAACTTATCTGACTTTTGTAGAATGAATACCTGTCTATTCAATTTTCAGTCTTTGCACACACACACCAGAAACAAAAGCCTTGTATGTCAATAGGTGAGTTTGGCCACATTGATCACATGACGACAGCATTTGCTTGGTTATGGACCAAATCTTCAGATATATTTAGGATGAGATCTCTTTTAACAATTTCTTTCAATGTTCTTGGTCTGCATCTCTCCCTTTTTTCAGAGGACAAAAAACCTTCAGTGTACTTATTGGTGCTGTCAACGACCTTCTTTGTGCTTGCCCATACCACCTTTATTGATTTTCTGTCTTGTTTTCCTCAATACTAATGTCTCGCATCGCATAAAATAATTTTGTATCCCATCTTTCTTGTGTGACTACACATTCATCTTAACATTCTCTTTTTTGCTACTCTCAATTTTTCTTGTGGTTGTCCCTCGCTATATAGTTATACTTTCATTTACCATCATCTTAACATCATGTTTGTATATTAAAGCAGTATAGTTATACCTTCATAGATTTACTGTCAACATTTTCTTGTGTGCACATTCTTAATACCATCTTTGTATTCTATCTGATCTTCTCATCAAATTTTCCATCATTTTGTAGCATTGCTTCTAGAAATTTGAATTTTTACAGTATGACATTTTCTCTCTTTTAACTTTCTAGGCATAATACTTTCTTCTACTGCTAAAATAGCAGAGCATATGTCCCTTGATTTCTCAATCAAAAACTATATCATTTTGCAAATATAGTGTATTTAGGGATAATCTTGTTTTTCCTGTGTAAGCTTGTGCAAGACTTTATTAAAGTAGGACTTAAGCTTGAACCTTATTTAATCCTATCCTTATAGGAAAGCATTAGTTTCTCCTCTTGGAGTTGCCCCATTTAATATATGTTGTGTAACACTTTTCTTATATAAGTTTTCAAGAACACTTCTTTCTAAGTTTTATAGAACATTTCTCTTAACACAATCATAAACCTTTTACAAGTTAACACAAATTATATGTTATGTATCACCCTGTAAAATATATGACTTTTGTTGTAGACATTGTCATAAAACCAAATGCCTTTCTATCAACCTGTAAAATATATGACTTTCGTTGTAGACATTGTCATAAAACCAAATTGATTCTCTGCAATTCTTATTCTTCTATTAGTGTATGCTCAATCATCTCTTTTTGCCTTAATTTCATCGTGTGACTATTAAGTTTTATACCTTTGTAGTTAACACTATTGGGAAGTTAGTTTAAGCTTGATTCAATCTCACAAAACTGTCTTGTAAAGTTGGGTACACCCTTATTTATATATTGTATTTTGACTTTATCTCTTGTTGTCGTGTGGGATCTTTAATACGACTCCCTCATTCCGTAGACTGAATTTCTTAGTGTGGTCCTAGATATTTGTGAGTGGTCTACAATGGCCGGTTAGTAGGTGGCACGATAGACCCAACAAATCTCATTAGGATAAACTTTGATGCCATATTACGAAGTAAGTTTAAGCTAACTCAACCTTACCAAATCGATTTGGAAAGTTAAGCTTGTCACCATTTATATGTTGTAATTTGGCCTGATTGTGGAATCTCCAACAAACACAATTATGAATATGTCTTTCGTTGTTAAATATAGGAACTAAAGTGCTGATCTATCCCTCGTTTGACATTTTCTTAGATCTCTCAATCACATTAAACAGCTTAGTGAGACAAGTTATACCTTATTCTTCCACATACTTTGAAACTAAAAAAGTGATACCATCTTGACCTACGCCACCATTACTCAACCTCTCAAGAGTTTCTTACACCTCTCTAACCTGAAATCAACAGTAGTATCCCAAATTTTGTTATTCCTTTTATCTTTCTAGTCTTTCTGTAGTACGAAAAAAATCCTTGTTCGTCCCTTAAAAGCTTACAAAAATAATTGCAGTTCCTTTTGATATTTTGATCTGTGGCAAAACTCTTGTTTGTTCATCTTATGTTCTCCATTTTTTGTTCCAATATCTTTGTAAAACTTTTCTAAGGCTTGATATAATGCCTCACTAACAAATATCATGGCGTCTATTTTAAATTCAGATAGATGCCTTGCTCATTTTTCTGGTTTATTGCACCCATGCGAGGCTTTAAATTTGTTTCGTACCTTATATTGAACGCATTCATTCCACCATTAACATTTTCTTGAACACACACTAACATGTATACATATATTTTATGGGTTGCTTTTTTTATATTTACAGCAACGAATAAAGCATCAAAATCAAAAAGGAAACATCAAATGGATGGTACAGAATCTTCACATCCCACAAAGATTTTGAAAATTTCAAATGGTGATGCTTATCTGGATGCCAGTAAACAAGTTACTGTGGAAAGGACGAAGTCTGCTAAACCCAAACCATTGAATTTATGTCCTAAATCTGGTGGATGTGCTAGGACTTCTATTGATGGTTGGGAGTGGCATAGATGGTCTAGAAGTGCCAGTCCCGCATATAAAGCACGTGTTAGGGGCCTTCCGAGTGTCCAGAACAAGTGCATATATTCTGAAAATAATTTATCTCAGTTGCCAAATGGTAAGGGTCTTTCTGCAAGAACAAATAGAGTAAAATTACGTAACCTTCTTGCTGCTGCAGAGGGTGCGGATCTTCTGAAAGTGCCTCAATTGAAGGTGATTGAACAATTAAAGTATTTTTGGCCAATTTTGTTTAGAGCATCATGATATGTCAGATTTAAACTATTATTTACATTTCTCAGGCACGGAAGAAGCGTTTACGTTTTCAAAGGAGCAAGATCCATGACTGGGGACTTGTTGCCTTGGAGCCAATTGAGGCAGAGGACTTTGTGATTGAGTACATTGGAGAGCTAATTCGTCCTCGGGTAATAAAAGAACTGTTGTGACAACTATTCATATTTTAAGGTCATATAGTCGGTTGATTTTGCAAAGTCAATTTTCACTCTATATATTTTGTATGTTCAAATATGTATAAAGACCATTAAGCTAGCTGTTTCTCTTTATAAAGTTTGCAAATTTCTTATAAATAAATGTTGAGGATGATGGAGTACTTTTAATCCGTCTAATTGCACTTGAGTGATCACATGTACTCCGGCTGCTAGGTTTTTTACTTGTTTCTTATCTAGTGGTTTCCTTTTAAAGAATAAATGCAGCATGAGTCCTTTTATGGCTGTAGAATATGTAGTTGTACATGATGGTTGAAGAGACATTTCCTCGTGGAGTGTGTGCTAAACACGGATTTAGTTGATGTCATGGCAGTTGGAATTTCATCAATTGCAATTTGTTGCGACTCTTCACCCAAATGAAACAATTTATATGAAGTTGTTTTATTACCAGAATCCCACATTGAATTGGCAATCATTGAGGAATTTCTAGAATGTTAATTCTGTTGTGATTCTTGCAATATGATATGGGGGAATGATGACCTGCTAAAGTGTGATGATGAACCAGGGATGCAATGGGTAGGAGTGTTCAGAATGCTTGGTGTTGGTTAAACTTTCTGAGATGGGTCTGGGCATTGGCACTGAGGATGGTGGTGGGGTTGTTGTGAGGTGAGACGCACCACATATTTGTGCATCTTAGGATGTACAGGGGCAGACGAAAGGAACTGAAGAGGTGAATGAGCAAGAAATGGGTGTTTTAGGGTTACGGTTTGAAAATTAGAGAGAGAAGAGCTTGGAGAAACACAAGTATTATTGTGTATTGTGTTATACCATCTTTAAACCAATAAGCATCAGTTGAAGTTACCCTTCAGTTATCTATAGCCAACAGACCCCAAAAGCTTGGGGCAAGTGATTGGGGACCTTCCAACACATTGATAATGAGGAAATAATTAATTTCTAATTTTAGAGTTTATTTATTTATTTAAAAAACATTTTGTATTGTTTTGAACAATTGATAATGAATCTTAATTTGTCTTCTGATTTTGCATTTCAATTCTTGTTTGACAACCCCACTAATGAATCTTAATTTGTCTTCTGATTTGCATTTCAATTATTGATTGGCAACCATGCAATGGTCAATATTGTATGGGAAACTGATGATTTTTTTTGGACAGATATCAGATATACGGGAACGTCAATATGAGAGGATGGGAATTGGAAGCAGTTACCTTTTTAGACTTGATGATGGTTATGTGGTCAGTAAATATTGCTTTAATAATTAATTTTTTATTTTGGATGTCTCATTTATCTTGCTTATGTAAGGTGAATATGAAGTCATTGTTTCAGATGGATCTGATATTTTATTCTCCCTATCCTCCCTATCCTCCCTATCTTGGCATTGATTATTTACCATAATGAAGTTTATGGACCAAAGAGTAGTCAGAGTAAAATCTTATGGATTGTGTTGTCTTTTGAAATTTTGTCTTTTGAAAATTGATGAGGACTCTTGCTGACCTGTTCATGTAGATAATCAGGTTATACGTTAAAAGCTAGATGATAGGTTTATAACTAAAATGTTGAATGTCAGACCTAGGTAAGTATTGACTCTGTAAGTTGGGTTTGAGTTCAATAATTTGATAAAGCAAATATTCTTACAAATGGGCTAGTGGATGATTATCTAAATAGATAGTTGTGGTTAAATTCCCTGTTATATCATATGTGGCTTACTATCAAACACAGGCTTTCTTGGTAAGCCAATCCAGACACATTAATTTTGTCTTGGGATTGGTTCGTCCACGAGATCTACAAAGATATTACCTAAATGAAGTGTTACATTACCTGTATTTTTTACATGTTTTCTCATTAATATTCTCGGGATAAAAATATATGTTGATAAATTCAAATCTAGTGATAACTATTGAAATGATACATTTATTTTTCCTTTCGAGTGTATGTAGGTTGATGCCACAAAGAGAGGTGGAATTGCAAGATTTATTAATCACTCATGCCAGGTACTTTTTCTACTATCAAATACATTTTTTTTTGTATTGTTTATGCATCTAAAGAAGTATTTTGGGTGTATACACGTCACTTCTGTTCCTGATTTAACGTTCTTGTAATTTGGACTGGTTTTTGGCAGCCCAACTGCTATACAAAGGTTATATCTGTTGAGGGTCAAAAGAAGATTTTCATATATGCAAAACGACATATAAAGGCTGGTGAAGAAATAACATATAATTATAAGTTCCCCTTGGAGGAGAAAAAGATTCCTTGCAACTGTGGTTCCAGAAAGTAAGATGATGACACTTCAATTTCTGAGCATGTTTTATTTTTTCTATCGCTGCTAGATATTTTAGCTACCTTAAATTTTTAAAAGGAATTGCTGTGTAAACTGTGATGCATGTATACCCTCTTGAATGATTGTCTTGTGTTACTTACACATTTGGTACAAGTACTTGTTGCATATGCATGAATATTCAACCGTTAAAATGAGTTATTACTTAATATCTCACTCAAGTACAAGCCAGTACAAGCCAGTACAAGCCAGTTCATGAAACACAAGAGTTTTCTATTTTATTGCTTGATTTGCTACTGGTACAAAACGTTTGCATCACCCTTTTGGTTATTGCACATACTTACTCGGCACATCCAACTATACAGGAACTAGTGCTTCATTGTGATAAGCATTTTGAGTGAACCACACCATATAAGTTAGCCATTGTAGTTTGAGTTTTGGAGAGCGCAATGCATTATAAACCCTTCACCGGAGTCCTATTCTTCCAGTGCGGACTTGGTCCTTTACAACTAAAATAAAGCAGGTTTTTTTTTTTTTTCTGATGATATAATCCTAGTTGATGAATATGAGGAATAAATATTAGCTTTTGTTTGTGTAAGAGAAACAAAAGGTTTTCTGTTACATTGAAATATTAGTAAGGTAAAGAATGCGGAATGCAATTTTAGCAAGGTATGGGTTATAGCAATTGTAGCAAGTATTCTGGATTTATTTTACTTGTTTAGAGATGAGGGAATGTGACCCTTGTAGATTCAGGTTGGATGAATTCGATGTTGTGAAATAGGGGCCATGGTGGAATGTGGTGGTGGACGTGGATATCACTTAGGTTGCCATGAAATTGCAGTTGTAAGTTGGATTTTTGAAGGTGGGCTGTGGCAGCCATAAGACGGATGACGGATGGCGGATGGCGGATGGCGGACAGTGTTTGAAATGACCATGGCGAAGTACCTGTGGAGAATTGAAGAGGTGAAGAACTAGCTGTTGTAGTTGGAGAGCCCAAACCCTAATAAACTGCCCACTAGAATCACAGATTTCCAATGTTGGACTTGGATACTAATATGCCAATGCCACCATGCATTCAGCCCTAACACTTGTTCTGGCTGGTTGTACACTAGTCTTCGACTAGTCTCAGGAAACATTCCCCATGTTGATGTCTCCACTTATACAGGTAGTTTGCATCTGAGGCTGAGGTACATGATGGAAAGTGCTAAACCTGGTATATTATAGAAAGACTAAACGAATTCTATCCTGCAGAATTTCAAGGGTCTGCATCTCCAAATGCCCAAAAGGTCACAATTCTCTCACAAATGACTAGAAGATCTCTTTCTTCCCTAACGTATCTTATTGACAACACCCTTATTGACAATACCCGTATGTTCTAATTACCCCAATCTCCATCTAAGTAGCTAACCATTTCTATCTATTCCACTAACTATCTATCTAGCGGGTATCCAACCTATCATAATTTCATAACTAATTCCTAATGTTTAGCTAACAAAAACCATCAGGAAAGACCTGGATCTCAATTAAATTTTTTGAAAAATTGGTTTTTGATGATGAATCACAATGGTGTTTTTGACAGATATTTGAGTTTGATGTGTATTCATTCAGAACATTTAGGACAAAAATGAAGGTGGAAAATTGCCGGTTGCTTGTCATTGCATGTGGTTTAGATATACTCATATAGTAACATATCTATGTATTTATCATGCAGGTGTCGTGGATCATTGAATTAGGCATTGATTGGATTTTTGATACTGGTATGCATTTACTGCTGAAGGTGAATTTTGTTGTATACAGCTTCACTCTAACTTGTGTCATGTTTTTGTAGGTCATTCTTTTCGAAGTCCACATGTTAAATTATTAAGTTGACAGGATTTTCAACATAGGTTTGTACTCGTATTGCATATTAGAGTTTTAATCATGGTATTCAATCATGTCAATCATTTCATTTCAGAAGCTTCTGCTTTCTTGTCCCTTTGCATGCACTCATTTTGGAAATTTTTGGTTTAGGGAGTTTATGCACTTATGTGCATTCAACTCTTTAAACTTATGAATGTGGCTTTAATTTATTAAACATGTGAGTTAATCTTTTGGAAAAGAGTACACCTTAAGTGTGATTGTTTGGTAGCTACAACTGATCCAAAAAATTATATGGCTCTGATTGGAACATTTGGTATATCATTAATGTTGTTGTTTCGTTTCCAGGGTTATACACTTTCAATAATTGTTGGATGTTGCATTCTGAAGACTTGACTCTTATTTTAATATTTCACTTGCCATCAAATGGGATGAGTTGCAAAAGTAGTTTGTGATCATACGTTGTACGTTTCTGCTCTCAAAATAATCTCTGGTGTTCATGGGGATTATTTATTATTTTTAAAATACTAGGTTGTTATTTTATTTTTACATTACATGATGTGGCTACCTCTGCATTGTGATAGGTAATTGTCAAGGGAATATAGAGGGTAATAGTTGTATAGATTCAGTTTCATCTGTGTAAAGACTTACTATGTTTAACTGTTAATAAATGTGTTGTCCTTATACTCGTTGGGTGCCTGCTTAATAACTGCTTTCTGCTCCGTTATTTTACAACATGCATTGTGTTTTTAGTCATCACTTTTCTAGGATTTTCCTAACTACATGGAGATTTCTTTATGGTTGTTGATATATATCTTTATGAAAATGTCCAAGTACTGTTCTTTGATTGTGTACTCCAAATTGTATGAACTAATCTAATTCCAATTAATTATGAATACAATTTACCTTGGCATAATACGGAAAGTCTAAACTTTATATCTTAGGATTGGGGTGGGGCTAGCATGTCCTGTGGCCATAAATTCTATTGCACCATTATGAGTTTATACTGCCATCAATTTTTTATTAGGATAGCTAAAGAATGATTTAGCTCTAGTTTCAGACGTCATGTGTACACTTATTAGCAGTTTTTGAATTTTTCTTTTCTATATAAACTGTAGCCCATATGATCCACTGAATCAATCATGTCTTTCTTCAAAACTTGATATGATGCATGTCTAGACCTTCACATGTTTGGTTTCCTGTTTGTTGATTTGCTTTTAGATAGACGATATGTTGAATTGAGTATTCCCTAATTAGGAAATCTAGGTTTATAGTTTCATAGCTCTCCACACTCCATCTTTTTATACTTTGACGTTCTTGATGTGTTAATATAATTTAAAACAAAGACATATGCAATCTAGTGCACGAGTTATGGTTATTGATTTAAGTATTGTGGCGTTTCAGGTTATGGATCAGCGTCGTTGATGATATAGGCTGCAATGAATAATATTGATGATTGATATACAATTTGGATTGCCTGCTCGTTTGGTGATGAATTAAGTAGCTCGTTCATTCTTGTGGACTTTTTTGTGGCAGTTGAGTTTCTTCTCTTTGAAGCTGTAAATAATTGTTTCCATGTATATATTTTTTGGTAGTGAAGGAATGATTTGTTACGAAAATTGTCTAATTCATCAATGAGTAAAAAACTTTGGAAACATTAGTACAAGCTATTTGAAAATAAAACAGTGTTAATCTCAAATCCCCATTCCTGTCCCCTAATTATTCACATTTGTCAGTTACACTCGTTTATATAACAAAGATTTGATTGAATTATATTAAAAGCTGCGGCTTAAGTCCAATAATGATGGTATTGAAATTTCTTGACTATAGTGGGTCATTAAATTCGTCGACATTGATATCATCCTTTTTAAACAGTTAACTAATATATATTCAAGGGCTAGAATTTCTTTAGCTGTTTCTTTAGCATAGACTAAATGCTCTTTGGTCTCTATGAAAGTATATGCCTCAAATAAAAATTAGGGTTAATTGCACTTTTAGTCTTGTAGCTATTATTGCACTTGTATAAATTTAATCCTAAGTTTCAGTAATGTTAGTTGGGATTTTTATGTATGGTAAAAGTGTGATTTTTGTGTCTCAGGTTTCAGTTGAGTTCCTTGAAATATCACTATTGTGATTTTATTCCTTTTGTTATTTGGAATTTACTGATTTGATATTGATTGAAGACTTGTTTGAAAGATTAAAATTGCACAAATGTGCGATATCTTGGATCAAATTGATGCAATTGAAACTTTGGGACTAAAATTACTTATTTATTTGTAATATTTATGGCATTGAATAGACTCAATTGAAATTTCAGAGACTACCATTTTAGAATTGCAATACCCGATGGAGCAAACATGTAATGAAGTCTAAAAATTATTAGCTATACTTGGAGGCTTTTCCCATCTGTAAACAATTTTAGACATGACCCAAACTAGGGAAATGGTAATATTTGAAGTGAAAGGGTTGTAATTGGGAAGGTCAACTTTAGTATGGTTAAGGGTGATCGTTTCGTGTTATTCATTGAAATATATACTAGTATGTATTTATATAATTAATGTTTATTTTAGCACAATAGTTTTAAGATTCTAGAAATAGAAGAATTTGTGGTTATTAGCTACTTGAATTTTTAAAGTCCTTTGTCACCTGTGTTGTCAGATCTTAATCGTGTATGCGTGTAAATAGTTAGGAAAAAAGCCTCGTGGGAATTTTGGTCAGTGTATCTTACTAGTGTGTAGAATTTGTAGATGAAATTGGTTGCCTTTTATCTTTTATTTATTTTTCTTCCCTCCTTCAATTCCTGTGGTTGCAGGATTAGCTCACATAGGAAATACCGTTTTAGTTTGCTGAGTTGGATTATGCCTACTGGTATGTTTCTCTTTCCGTTCCTTGTTCTAGTGATTCTTGGTGACTGGTGAGTTCTTTCTTATTTCTTCTCCAGTGATTCCCATTTTCATAAATTCTTAGACAAAATCTAGTGTGCACCGGCCAAAAGGTATTTAAGAAGTGAATTCCTAGTTAAAAACTACAATCTGATGCAAAAGTTAAAAAAAAATTCGCCTTTATTGGTTGTATTAGTTCTTTGCTTTATTTATCTCGGTAATTATTTGCCTACGAATAGCAACGAATTCAGTGCAAATTATAGTAATTTTTCGCGATTTATTTTACTTGTTTAAATAACTTCACTCATTCCCAACAAATATTTTCTGTTGAAGTATTAAGTTCATGTGGAGGTTGTAGCATAATATAAATATAAATGATAAATTAAGAAACAACCACTACATAAGGTTCTTTAATGGTCCACGAAAATTGAGATGAATTCACAAACCGGTTGAAGAGTTTGCTTAAAAGTTGTGAATGTGTTATGTACATGAGTTTGGAATATTAGATCATATTTCATAAATCAAACTCCCATGTGAACATTTGTGGAAATATAAACAAAAACCAATTATGTTACAAAGCCATTGACACTATCATTCACACACACACAGAATGATAGTGTCTGTGTTTTATTATTAGCATTGGCAAATGACACACTTCGAAGAAAAAAAGAAGAAAAACAACTAAGGGGCCAAGCATGGTGATGGGATTTACTCACTTGATGGATTATAAAACATCAAGCAGAGACTCAACTGAATATTCTGTGTGGCTTCTTGTGACAGAAGTCTAAGGATGAACCTATTCATTGCTGTGCATCTATGATTATCTAAGTGGGTATATCCATAATCTTTCAAGTGCTTGATTTTCTTCTCTCACACGAGCAATCACCATTGGCATTACAACATGGTCGTGTATTTCGAGCAATTAACTCCGCCTGTGTTACCTCATAAAACACAGCCGGTCCCCAGCCCGGACAAAGGAGGAGGGTTGCAATTTCAAGTTTGTGATGAAAATTAAGATATGACTTAACCAATGATATATCTTTTTTAAGTCAATGAAAATACATGTTTCTTATAAATATTTCACTTACCATGGCGCATATCTATGGCTTAATTTTGTATGGTCAGAATAACTTACACGCATTATGTCTTGTTTGTTTTGTTAATTAATTTTGTGTTGTGATAATTTCATGTACTTTTTGTAACGTTTCACACATTATATTTAAACTTGCCTTGAAGCCCTTTAGTTGTGCTATTTAAACACTTCAGCAGCCACACACTGAAGAATGTTAACTTGGTTACATGGAATTTAGCTAATAATTTAACAACATCATGCAATATAGGATTTCAGAGTCCTATTAGGAACAGAAAGGAGTGAATTATTCAATTCTGCTTTTGCATGTCTCATATATGTTTGGATGTCGACTAAAAATGACAACAGAAGAATCATGTCAAAAGATGGGGAATGTGACAAAAAGCTTATTTGAAGAAAATTTCTTGCCTTTCTGAAAAGAACGAATGATTCCAATGCCCATAAAAGAAAAGAAAAGATGTTACATACGTGTATGAAAGGGGAAGAATCTATTTTCAAAAGTCACGTATAGAACAAATTTGCTTTATTAAAATCAAATCCAGAGGTAGAAAAACTTATATATGATCCAAATGCGAACAAAATTATATCGTTGAATACTTGGATCAATTAATATCAAATTATAATTTTATATTTTGTTATTGTTATACAATTATATTAAATATTTCCAAAATAATTTTATCTCATTCGAATGAAATGATTTGATGTAAAAATTTCACGAGTTTCTAAATTTATATATGAAGGACATGCCAAAGAAAAGTAGCCATCCACTACCATTTTCAACTTTAAAAGGAAAGAATAAAATATCTAGAGGATTTTTTTACTCCATTTTATGGCTGTGACCACATATACCTTGTCCATGATAACGGAAAATGTGCACTTACAAAGCTTAGAAAGTATATAGACATACGAATGAAATATATGATCTACTAGATGTAAAAAAAAAAAAAAAGACAAGGGAGTTTTTTATGAGATAAGTATAAAAATCTCTCTCTAGTATGACTATGACTATTTATATTGTAAGTCATTTGAAAATTCAAATATAAATGTGAAAGAAATATTTGCTAAATCAAATTGAAGGGTTAATCCAATTCAAAAAAGAGAAGACCTCTTTGACACATAATTTTGTAAGTCGCATTGTTCTTCTTCATCATTGCTTCTATAGGTTGAAAAAGTTATTAATTGTTTTCTTTAAAAAATGTTGTTATTGATTTCAAACTGTATTTCTCTCTTTTCATTTTTTTTCTTTTCACCATATATATTTTTATTTTCTCTTTTAAATTATTTATTTTTACAATTGATTAGTACGTAATCTCGTTAATTAAGATTTCTTACATTTAATAAAATTTTAATAACATTCCTCAAATGACACGACATAAAAGTGGTTATATCAAATCAACTACAATAAAATATATATTCAAAATTAGCATAAAATGCAATCAACCAGAACATTTAAAAATAGAGGTGGTACTTGATCTTAATAAGACACTAAAGTTCAGTCACTGCATTATAGGATCTAAATTATAAACATCCCAAAAATTAAACAATACACCTTTAACCCCTTTAGCAACAAGCTGAAAACAAAATATAAGCACCACATATTTATCATTATCTCTCATTTTTTATGATTATTTTTTTAAAATCGTTACATTTAGTTTGAATGAATCAATAGCAAGAAAAGGTTGAAGGACACATACATATACATAGTGTATTCAATAAGAATTTCAAAAAGCATATATTGAGTCAAATTATAGGACCATTGTAAAGGTTCACGAACACAAAGATGAATCATGAATGAATCACGCACCACAAACCATGGACCACACCAGGCACCATCACCAAATTGTCACCACTGGCTAAAAATAAACCAAAACATAGATTATGAGTTTGAATTATGATAAAAACGATAACATTTTCTATTAAACATGTTGTCATATATACCATTAGATACCTAAGAATTACACTTCGTTGTCAAAATATCATATTCGATTATGAAAATGTGACCTCCTCACCATACGACAATGTTCTCTTTCTTAGTATCACCATCTTAAGTCGTTGCATATTTTGTACCAATGAAACTATACTTGGCTTTAAAGACTTCCTTATAAATATCATTTCAGATTTTTTTTTAGCAAATTTGAGTTTTTTAAGTTTTTATTGCATTCTTAAAACAAAGTCTAAACTGCTTATGATAAAAATATTTTATTTACCTTGATTTTCCTTTTATTTACAAATCTTATTTGAGGTGACAAAGATTCACCACATTATGCTCATCAATTACATGTATAAATTTTTCTCTCCCGTTTTAGTTCAGAATTTTGTTTTGACAAAAAACTTCAATGTTAACACTATAGTTTGAAAAACTAATGTATATGACTTTACAATCTTTTATATGAATTGGGGAAATCAAGAATATATGTAAAACGATCTTAAATTCGTGCCACGTTCATGCTTCATTTATAGTTATGGGTATCTGTTGTGAACGAACTTTCCTTTTTTTCTTTTCTGAAAAAAGAATAAGGAATTACTTTGTATGGTTTGAGCTTATTCATGTGGGGACAAATGAATATTAGAATAAGTTATGCTCATTTGGTATACAATATTTTGTGAAGAGTCACTTTCTGACCTTCTTCACTTTTTTCGACATAACTCTCAGAAAAAAAAAAAAAAAGCATCCCAGTTGAAAAAATATTATTGGTCTGCCACCACCAGTTGTCACATTTTCATTCAAGAATTTCTTCTACAATATACTTTTTTAAGAAGATTAAAAAATAACTTTAAACCTAGTCCATCCTACACAAGTCGATTCACAAAATAAAATTTACACCCATGGATTATGAAATCTCTTTATTTCATAAATGTGAAACTTCCAACAAATAATATTATTTATTGTTAATTCAAATATATTGAAATTTAAAATTTTAATAAGCTTTTACTTTATTTAATTTTTAATGCCATGACATACATAAACTTTTAGGTAAGATATCATGATTTGATTAACCTATTAAATATAGGTAATTACATAAATATTTTTTATCCAGTAAAGTCATTTTATCAGTATTTTCAATTTGTTCACATGTGGCTAATGATTGACTAGTGTGTAAGATGGGACGAAGGGTGAATAACACACTCTTAGCTCAACTTAATTGATCCGATATAAATAAGGAAAATCTTTCAGCTCACTCATATGATTAAAATAAATATAACAAATTCTTCATGTAACATATCTTTCATATTTCATATCTCTCATATTTTCACAATCCTATCAATTTTCGACACTCATAATATTTGATATTGTAAGACACTAATATTCCATATTGTAATATAATTTATAAAACTTCATAAATCCACATCCCAATAAAGTTCGCATCAAACTTTTAAGATCAAAATGCGGACTTAAGTGAATATTTATTATACTATAATATTAAGAGAAAAGGACAAGAAAGTTAGTAGTGATGAATTATTTTAGTTATTTGGTTATATATATATATATATATATATATATATATATATATATATATATATATATATATATATATATATATATATATATAAATTTAAAAAAGAAGGTTTATAAAAAATATAAGTGATTTTATTAATCACTAAAAAAAGTAGAATTTACATATTTTTTTTTCCTTCTTTTTTTATGTTCAACAAGGGTAAAAAAGAAAATTATCTTTTAAACCTTTTTTCTTTTCCTTCTCTTTTCATGTTTCTCAACAGTGATTTTCATGCAATAGTTAATACGACGTAATATTATCTTCAATATATAGTCACTCGATTATGTGAGAACTAGTATCCTATGCAATCCAGGATAAATATATATGTATGAAGATAAAAATATATGCTGAACTTTTACTTTAATTTAAATAAAACGTTACTTATATTGTTGCAAAATTTAGTGAGTATATTTAACTTCCAAGTAAGCAAAAATTTCAATGTAAATATACAAGAGGTAATAATTAAGTTGCATTAGAAGTTGATACAAAAAAGTGATATTATTATGAGTGACTTAAAAACAGATTTTTTTTTTCTCTTTTGAGACAGGGATATCAAATGAACTCATTTTCACAGTTTATTGTTCAAAGTTTGTTTCGATTTTGATGGAGAATGTGGATTGATTGGATGTAAGTATTTGCAAGTAAGTGGTAATGTTCACACATCAGAGTGAGTACACATCTTCGTACCTATCTCTAATTTAAATTGTAACTTTTTTTGTCCTCAATTTTTTAAAATTATTTTTAATCTACATATTCTTTTATATAATTATTTGACCTTTTGGGTATAATTATTATTTGATACTTCTATTTAATATTTCTTTATTTATTTATAAATTTTTTTAATATTTGATATTTAAAAAAAAATTATACTTTGATATTAAATATTTGATAATATTTATTTTTTGTGATTTTTATCATTATAAAACTACCTTTTACGATATAAGTGAGAATGAAACAAAGTTTGTATACCAAAAAATGTTTACTTAAAAAATAAAGATGCAGTAAAAAAATGTAACTATTTTTCGAATTGTCATTCCTAATTTTATTAAGGATCGATTTATAGATACTATTTCATAACAAAAAGATACGTAAATTTGGATTATATTTATATAAATAGAAGAACAAGTGCATTACAATGAAGAAACTTATAATAGGCATCAAATATATCATTTAACAACAAAAGTACAAATAATGAATATTGATTAGGTTAAGTAATGAATATATGATTGTTGTATAAAAGGCAATATATAGTGTGAATAAAAAGTGAAGAACTGATAAAAGAATCAAAGGTTTACTAACATCGTAACGATGCAGCAGCAAGAAAAAACAGGTTTTGTAGAATCATCCCAGGTTTGCACAGATTTA
>Ga0214542_1000416_pt1:37500-75869 | contig 75869 bp, 39 predicted proteins | sample CNSS1metaG_FD_160096 | JGI IMG/M metagenome (GOLD analysis project Ga0214542, IMG submission 160096) | Root nodule microbial communities from cowpea collected in UCLA plant growth center, Los Angeles, California, USA - CNSS1 | ecosystem: Host-associated > Plants > Roots > Nodule...
TTTAGATAATCTATTATTCGATATAACAATTAATAGTTTAATAATCTCAATCAAAAAAAGTCTAAAAAGTTGTTTTTTAAAATGAATAACTTTGAGTAGAAATAATATACAAGTTTCTTACAAAAGTTCAGCTAGAATATAAACATTTCAAACAGAAAATAGCTGTGAAACAATATATTATTACCTAAAGTTTAACCAATATTGAACTATCAAATATACTCTCTTAAATATAGTAGTAGTTCAAATCCTAAAACTAATTGCTAAATTTAGTAGTCTATGAGTTTTTGTTACTAATTCAATTTGAAATTTAGTCACTGCATTAATTTTCAAATTGAAGTCATTCTCCCTCGGTCTCAATCATCTCATCCATATGTCTCAATCATTATGATATATATTGTTAAATTAGTGTCCAAAGAATATAAGTTAAAAATTACTTTTTTAGCCTATTATTAATGTGATCTATTTTTATATTTTATCACTCTTTCTCTTGAAAGTAGTAGAACATCTTCTTCATCATGTTGTTTTGTAAGTGCATATAAGATAGATGCAATATTCATCCACAATACTTTCTGTATTTCATAATATATATATATATATATATATATATATATATATATATATATATATATATATATATATATATATATCACTGTTTAATTAGTAATATACAAATAATACAAATAATATACAATGAATTGAAAAGAGACATGAATTAAAGTTTTTAAGAATTAAATAACCTACCTTAATGATTCTAGGGACCAAGCAATTGTTCATCTTTTATATTTATAAAAATAATTAATCCCAAACACGTGTACATATTTGAACATTCATGATGAACATTACTCCGCCAACTTGCATCAACAATTAAAATTTAGAGCGTCGTCATCTCAATTCCCAAGTGCAGGTTCTATGCAATTTATTACAGAAAAATGATTATTAGAACAAGTGAAGGAGAGAACAAAGTGTTGTATGTAATAAACAGTTTGAAAACTCTAGAGTCAGCATCGGATTCTTGTCACTCACTTTTTTGTCACTTTTAATTAAGATTACAAAACCTAACTTGAAAGTACTATAACTTTAAACTTTGTTTGCTTAATATAAAAGTGTGATTAGTTTGACGAATGTTCTCCACCTGAAACTCTGCCATATACAATTTTACAAATGTCAGCAACACTAAGATGAATTTGGAATTTGAAAAACCAGACACAGCTCCCAAAATTAGTAGACAGCAATACTACAATTGGGTGTTTTGAGTCATTCAATAAATACAATACTAACCATTTCAGAATCTCGATGAATTTAATAAAGAAAAACAAGTATACATACTTCCAGCATTTGCAATTATATACGTGTCTTCTCTGCTGAAGATCCATAATAAATAAATAAGAACACAGAGACCATGAATACCACTGTTTGGGATAGCTACAAATGAAGGAGCCTTTGGTCATATGACCACGCTACAAACCGAGGTAGTGCTGCTACAGACAAACACAAACCTAAGTTTCATACACTGTTTCTGTCCTCATCATGCCATTACATCATTACAAATAACCAGGATCAAAATAATGTGTTGCATAAGTAATATTTGAACTTGTTAAATGTAGAGTTATAATCATCCTAGCTAAATAAACAAAATTATAACCAAAACACACCCCTCCCTCACTGTCATAATATATGAAATTTTGGTATATACACTAACACATATTATAATGTTAATACTAATTGTACTTTGTTTAAGGGGTTCTTGAAGTTTTGTCTCTAGATATTTAACAAAATAAACACATAATGTTCTTATTTTTTATACATATACATAAGTTTTATCTTTTACTTAATCAGTTCTCTTGTAATTAGGGGTGCATAAACTATATGATAGGTTATGGTCATCAAGTGTGTCAAATCACATCAAGTGACCTTAGATCTCAATTTTTAATGTATTTAAATAACATTTAATGTGTATAATTGTTTTGAATTAATTAAATAATATTTATAAATTAAATTTATAGTTTATCATACCTTTATTTTATTTAAATGATATTCTTTTTTAGTAAAATAATGTAGACAAAAACAGTAAGCTATATATATCCTATACCTACAAGTAAGGTGAACCATGATTATTATGATTTTATTTTACTTTATTATAGAGTAATGATATTTTATACATATTACAATTATTTTACATACAATAAAGGTAAAATAATTATAATAAAAATTCCTAAAAATACTATCAGATAAGTACAAAAGAATTGTGTCTCAAAATATTATTATTTTTTTATTAAAATAGTAAAGTGTATTATTTTATTTTACTTTAAACATAAAGTGTTAGGATATTCCCCACATATTATTATGATTTTTGATTGATGATTGTTGCGTGATAAGAGCCAAGAGGAATGTGAACTATTGACGTAACTGAATAAATATCATTTAAATTTGACCAACATGATTGATTGGACAGTACAAGGCCATATTTTCCCAAAGAGCTTTTGAAAGATTTAATACAATTCACTGTATATTGGTAAAAAAGAAACTGTACTTCTTTTCTTTTTCTATTTTTCCAAATTCAATTTAGTCTCAAAAACCAATCATTACAATACTGCTCAATAGGCTTTTCTTCACTGTTTACAATTTAGTTTTCAACAGTTTCACTATATACCATTTTACGTTAGAAACTGCAATTAAAAACAAAATTAGGTTATATATGTTATCTTCTAAAAGCAACAATATTACACTACTATATTTTAAATCTCAAATGGTGTTTCTTGGTTAAATCTTTCTTAAATGGATATTCAAACACCTTTCAGATAACTTTTCGGCACAACTCAAAGATGCTATGAACTCAACATTGCTTGTTACAATGGAGTTGGTTGGTTGACCAATAACAAATATACAAATTCAAAAAGAGTTGTTCACTATTCTTACCAATTAAGAGACGAGAGAGAAAAAAACATATACTAATTCATATAATTAACAGAAATAAAATAATAAAAAAAGAGAGAAAAGAGAAATATAATAATTAATTTAATCACGAGATTTCAAGATATGTTTTTATAACAGATTTCAGATTTCGTAAATAATATAACTCGTTTCATTAAATGTATCACTCAACTACAATTTATAAATTTAAGTTAGATTTATTTAATTTTTCTATAAAAAGATAGATAATGAATGATATAAATATTGCTCACATATCCAAAAAATTAAAATTATTTTATCATTTATATAATGTTTGAATAACTGTTTTGTTTCCTTTTAAATAATTATGTTGTAATATATATATATCATAATTTTCATTAATTTTACATCAATTATCATCAAAGTTTACGGACTAAAACCGTATTTAATCATAATTTAATTGTAGAAAATTCTTTTCACCAAATGAAATTAAGCCAAAATATTCCCTTTGAGAATTCTACCAAGCATAATTCTTCAAAAAACATAATTTAGTTATTCAATTTTGTGCTTTAAGAAAAAATGTGTTATGTGAAGTTTTAAATTATATAAACATTCTTGTGAAATATTCATAAACTTCATACTTTGTGATTTTGATTGCTCTATTAAGTGAAAATTGTCAATGTTATAAAAGGAGTTAAAATTTAATGAAAATTGTGAATGTTACACATATACATATATATATATATATATATATAATTAAACTATGAATTAAAAAAAACGAGGTTCACTTTTTCAATATTTTAAATTTTATTATATGATGGTAGATTATTGAAGAACCAATTTCAATATTAATTAAACCAAAACACTACATTCAGTTAACAACGTATTCGCGTGCGATTCAACTTCCGGTTCGAACAATTATAAAAAAGATTGATTTAATAAACTTATGATTGTTTCACGTTTCTATTATAATGCGAACAGAAGTACTTGAAGTCCGTGTTTGACCTAATGGGCTTCAAATTGGAAGACTCCAGAAAGTTTAATTTGAGTAGACATGTAAATATAAACCTAATTTTTTGTGCTTGTTTTGGATTATGATGATTGAAGCGTCCAAAATAATTTGCAGAATCAGGTAAAATCTTAACAAATGAATCAGCACGAGTCCGATCGACAATCATCATAACACACCGTCAAGTGACACAACAATTTTTCTAGAAGTTAACTACTCATCAACAAGTACTAGTCTATAGAACAAATTTTGTTCTAAAAATATCGTTTTGGCGTATTAGCAAGCGGTCAGTCATTTTAGTGGTGTGGTGGGAACCTTTTATTTGATTGTTCGGACTCAATTGTTGATTATATGAAAATATATATTAATAAGCGATCAAATTTTTTAATGGTGTTAATTTAATATTTTATTGATAGTTTATGGTATAATTATTGATTATATGAAAATATGTGTTAACAAGCGACTAGTCATCTCAACGATATCGTACGAATGATTCGTCGGTTTTTTAAGTTGCAATGCTAAATATATGTAGATATGTGTCAGACAACAACATTCGGTATGTAATGTCGGTAATCATATTTTAAAAGTAATTGAGTTTTGATTACACAAACCCTACTAAAATGTCCATGTAAAAAATTATAAATAAAGGTAAAAGTTAAGCTTGTTGGGACTTTTTTCTCAAATTTATTATAACATTAATTGCTATTGTTCATTGAACTATTACTAACTTAAGTATCAGGACCTGTTTACCAGATACTTGGTTGATGTATTTCACTATACAAAAGTGAAGAAAAGTAAATATTAGACTTTTACATCCAAAACAAATTGTATAGATAAACACAATACATAATAATACTATGAGAAAAAGTTAACTTTTCTTTCTTTTACGTACCAAAAAAAATATAAAAAAATAGATACTTGTTAAGTAGCTAAATGATTTACAAATATTTTTCAGATACTAGTTCTAGAATATGACGACATTTCAACTTTATACGAATCATAATTTAATTATTTCTTAAATTTTGAAGAGAAAATATTACTCCCCTTAAGTGTATATAGATACTTAAACTTCGGTTTTATATTACCTAATTAACTAATACGTAAAACTTTACGATTTTATAAGTACATATTCTTTATTTTAATTTTATCTATTTTATAACCAGGGTCTTGCACTTCAATTTTATTTTAAAAGATTGTTAAATTAAAACTTTGTCTGTTTGATATGATTGATTTAAAGTGAAACTAAAATATGGAATGAAATATACGATAAATACTTTTTTACATGATCCTCGAAATTTTCAACTCATACAAAATAGCCTATTTTATTATGTTTATTCACACATTTTAACACATAAATATTCCATGTCGGTTAAGTGATATATTTGTATCACCGTGTTCTTTGTAGAAAAATCCATATAGAGGAAATAAAAGAAAAAAAAACCTGGTGTTCATAATTTTTTTATTACCTTCATCGATAATTAATTTTATTAAGAAAAGGTTATATTAAAAAATTAATTTTTTTAGTTATTCTCTCCATTAGCACGCATCCCCATAACATTTCACGCAGTATAACTGTTTATGAATAGCGCAGATAATTCTATATAAATTAGAATTCGATTTTGGGAAATCAAGTTTCATTCCCTTATGCACTAATAAATAAGAATACAAAATGCATTGTTAAGAAAATAATTGTCAAAGTTTAATTTACGGGGGAACCAATTTCTTGGAAACCAAATTCTGATCTCTTCTTAATTAATAAGACTAGAACATGCTCTGTGAAGAGAAAAAGGTAAAAGTAATTTCCAAAATCAATTAAAAAGAAAAAAAATTTACGTTAAATAAGAAATATGTAAGAGAAAATGAATTAAGTTGAAATCATTTATCCATTCTCATAACCAAAAGAGAGTTATATTAGTTAAAAAAGAATAAGAAAAAGGAAAAAAAAAGGAAAGAAAAGGGTGTATTTATAGAAACATACTATTTAGTTGTAAAGTGGTAAGGACATTTGGTCAAATGTAAAAGTGGAAGAAGTTAATAAATGAGTGGAGAGATGAGTGAGGGCAAAAATTGTTAGTATGCACAGACAGTACAGATTGGTGGGCTGTCTTCCCGCCATTAACACCACTCTGCTCTTTCCACCACACCATTCCTTTCTCTCACCTCTCTCTCTCTCTCTCACTACCTCTTCTATAAATAGATGGAATAATACACACAGATTTTTGCTATTGCTACTTTCTCTTCTCTTCTTCTCTCTGCACCACCGATATAAAAAAAATAAAAAATACAAAAAAAATGAAGAGCACTCACTTGACATAAGCAGCAAGTAGGTAGGTAGCACAGAGGCAGAGGCTGAACTCATAAATATCCATCATCGAAGAAGAAGAAGAAGCGAAGGGTTTTGATTTCATTGATTCATCATCATCATCATGGTGAGAGAGAGAGACATGATGATGATGGGCACATACTCATCATCATCATCAAGAGGAGACATGAATGAGAAACCTGCATGGCTAGAGAGCTTGATGGCTGAGACATTCTTTGGTGGTTGTGGGGTCCACCAGGATCGCAGGAAGAACGAGAAGAACGTCTTTTGCTTGCACTGTTGCCTTAGCATCTGCCCCCACTGCCTCTCTTCCCACCGTTCTCACCCTCTACTCCAGGTATTATTATTTTCTTCTTCAAAACCCTCTTTTTCTTCATCTTCTTCTTCTTTCTTATGCAGATTCTCCATCAAGTTCTCTCTTTTCACTCTTTCCTATTTTGGGACTTTTTGCCTTTCAACTTTTCAACTTTTTCAATTCAGATGCAGCTGGATCTCATCTCTCTCAGGGTTTTATCGAAATTCTCTCTTTCAAGACCGCTTTTTTGTCACCTTATTCCCCTCTTCTGCTTTCTCTCACATGCATAATACCTAGCTACCACCACCTTCTGCTTTTATTTCTCTTCTTTTTTCTTTTTATTAATTCTCTCAACTCTGCTCAACTTGCTTCCATCAATCACATGAATTAATTTCACACCCTTTTCTCGAATCTTGTAATTAACAGTCTCAGAAGAAAAAAAAAGTGAGCTTAGTTTTTCTCAAATTGAAATTATCAGTTTAACCTTGTTCATGCAATTTCACCTTTGAATGGTTTCCGAGAAGTGGTCAATGGAATTATAGGGTTCCTTCTGGTATAGATTCCTTTTCCTATTTTTATAATCTGAAAAAAACGACAACAAGAATTGAGTTTTGGTGTCTGAACTTAAAAGAAGTGTTTGGTTTTGGGTGAGTAATTGCGTGGTTGAACTCACCAATATTGTCTCATTCTATTTGGTGTTTCCCCATATCTGTGTTTATGCATATTTATACATGGTTTCCATAAGGGTTCACCATGTCTTCCTTGATTCCCCTTTTTGGTTTCGGTTTCTTTCCCATTAATGGAAGCTCTCTTTTTTATCCATTTCTCCCTGCAAACCCTTTCTCAGCTGTTCCTTTCATTGAAAGTGAAAAGTTTGACCCACTGCTTCCCAATTCATGCCTTGTCTCATTATTAAATAAAATTGCACAGGAGAACCCACCACTTCTCCCAAATTATTCTCCCCACTTCACACTTCATTTATTTTCTCTAGCCCCTTTCAATTCATCCACCCCTTTAACTCCTCACAATTTACCCTTTCCCTCTCTCACATTTCATTAATGCTGCTAGTAACACTGTTGACAGTTAAGTTTACCCCAGATAAAAATAAAGGAGGTTACTAGAAACTTGAGCTAGCTTTTGTTGACATAAATATGGAAAGTATAGTTGCTTTATTTGATTTTTTTACTTGTTCAAAGTTAACCTCATTTGTTTGAAGAATCTATCATCAATAATGAAGCCTCTCATACCATGTCACAGGTGCGAAGGTATGTTTATCACGACGTGATTCGATTAGATGATCTGGAAAAACTCATTGATTGTTCCAATATTCAGGTCAGACAAATTTCTGCCAAGGAATACAACATGAAAAAAGCTTGCAGATTTATATATATTTATATATAATTGAGTTGCCCGATATACATTTTAATTTTCATCGAGAATGTAAATGGCAGTACTAATAAATTAATATCTGAAAATTTTCAGGTTGGAATATAATTAGATAAAATAATGGTTGTTATTATTATGAGACTGAAATGGACATTCTTTGTTTGTATTGGATACATGGCAGCCCTATACTATAAACAGTGCCAAAGTAATATTCTTAAATCAGAGGCCACAATCAAGGACATGCAAAGGTCCTGCCAATGCTTGCTTCACTTGTGACAGGATTCTTCAGGAGCCATTTCATTTCTGTTCTCTATCATGCAAGGTTTTTATCTCTTTTCTTTTCTCATACTATATATTTTGCTTTCTTCTTTTTTTGGTTCAAACAAAACAGCAGACAACACATGATTAAGTTATACTTTTGTTAAGTAGAATGTTTCAACATAGATCATTCTAAAATAAAGACTAGGTTTTGTAAGGGAATCTATGTGTGTGTTTGGTGAGGGATTCAAATCTTAGGTTCTTCTCTCTCTCTCTTTGTTCATGATCATTTCTTAATTACTATTAGTTCACAGTTTTATTATAAAAGGATAACAAAACATTGATTCCAATTATTGAGTGCATATGTAAATATAGCAAAATGGGAATGTCTGAGGGAAGATGAAAAAGAATTTTAATTTCTTTCTTGGCAAAGAAACACCAATATGGGGGACATGATCACTTGATGGGAGAAAAAAGAGAGGAAGAAAGAGAGAAAAAAATAGAAATCTATTGATAGGATTTGAGCTGTGAAATTTGCAAGGATCCTTATTTGGGTAAATAAAATTACCCTATTGGATGACATTTATGAAACTGATAAAAGTATTTTTCTTTCACATTTATATTCAAGTCACTTTCAAAATCTTCCACTTTTTCCTTTTGTTTAGAAGAAAATGATCTTGATTTTCTCTATCACTTTTCCTTGCATATCTTTTTCTTCTTTTTACCACCATTTTCTTTTATTACGTTTCATCATTACCTTTCTCCTTTCTATTTTCTGTCTTCCCCTTTTTCTCACTCCACCACAAACATTGCCCTCAGAAGAAAACGGGATAACGTAAGCAGAACAATGCAAAACAAAACTACACTTTAATATATCAGAAACTTTTTAATTAATTTTTCTTGTATCAATTTTAAATCTGACTTTTTTTCAATATTTAATTCCTCTATAATCAACGAATTAGCTATCTATATCTATCCAAAAACTAAAATAGGATAAAGAAAATGTTACGTACTAACCACATTCAATTACATTATCATTGCATTTAAATAAATAAAAAACTACTAATATAAATGTTGTCTCTCTACTCTAATATTATTGTGTAGTAATGTTATGATGTATTGTACTGAATAAATAATTAATATAGTTGATATGGACAATTATAATATGTCTTCTTGATAATATTAGTATAAATTTATTATGTGATATGATCAGTGTACTCTTATCTTTAAATTAATTTCTTGAAGTAAAATCCATGTTAAAGGACAATTTTTTTTTTTCTGAAGATCCTAGCATACTAAAATGCTTATATTTTTTGTCAATGAAAATGCTTTAAAATTTTGTCGGTTATATATGAAAAATAGTGAATCCTTAGTAAGGAACTGAAAAGGTGAATTATTTTGCATGATGATAGATAATGTAACATTATTAATAATTCTTATAATAATTATTTTAAAGAGTAGTTATTTTCATTGATGTGAATAAGCATTGAGAGAATAAGAGGTGCATGATAATCCATATACCAATGACAATTTTATATAACATTTACCAATGCAGACCATAGGATTGATTAACCAATCATGAAAAAGGAAACACCCTTGACTCCACTTCATCACCAGAACCCATGCTTAATAAGTTCCAAGACCTTTTACCCATCCCATAAAAACATTATTAAAAAAACATCACATTTTTAAACACTCAATCTGACCAAACACATGCAAAACCATAACACCACACCCTAGCCCTACTTCCTATGCTTGCCTCCAATATCACCTGCATGTCGCAGAAACTGCTTCATCATCATCATCATCATCATCAATGTCTTCTACAAATGTCAAACCATCATTCGTAACATCCACACATGCATGTCACTACAATTTAGAATATGTAAAAACTTTTACTTGTTAGATGAAAAATGCATGTTTAATCTTAAACCGATGAAAAAGTGCAGGTTGATTACATGGTGTACGCGGGTCAAAGCTTGTCCAACATTTTACATCGATTCGATGAATCTGATTTTGCAATATCGCAGTTCGAGGGTTTGAGAGTGGATGGTTCAGAGGTAACTGATGAAGATACCCAAATTGCCCCTAGCTCCTCTTATTCCAACACTGAAGCCACCAGCAATTCCGTAATTTCACGTGAACCTAATAACAACTTGAAGAAGGGCAAGGGCAACAACACCTTCCTCCCAGGGATCGTCCTTTCTCTTGGCAGTAGAAGAAAGGGTGCCCCTCACAGGGCCCCCCTCTCCTGAACCACCAATATTATTATCATTATAATAATAAAAGTTCTCAAATTTAGTTAATAATAATAATATATTATTATTATTATTACTGTTAATTAGTATAAAGTTATGGCCACAATAAATATCCGGGTTTTTAATTATTATTTGTCATATATGTATGGTAAGAAAAAAAAAAGACTTCTTTAGTAAGGGCGTGGTTAGTTTTAAGGGTTGTTTTATGAATGAATGAAGGTATGGCATGTGCATGATGCAGGGTTAGGATTCTCCATTGTCATCTTTGGCGGTTGTTGAAACCACCGATTTTGTATTGGATGCTATGGAAATTTGGCTTATGCAGTGTTTATGAGAGATGTGTTGTATAAATTGAAAACACAATTCCCTTATATATTCTGTGTATGGTTTTTCATTCTGAACTTATATGAAATGCTGCTCTATTTGATCTTCTGATATCACAAGAGTTTGGGTTTTAAAATTGTTGATGAAGAGATATTGTTTTGTAGTGGGTGATTATCTGCAACTGTACTTTTGAAAGAACTTTTAAAACTAGATCCTAGTCTGACTTGGGATGGTGACTTCACTGGTAAAGAAATCCTATTGTAATTGAAAGGGAAGATGCTAAAAAACTTTGAAGGAAGGAAAAAAACAATGGTTTTTAAGTTACACATAAAGTAGCTTTTTCTCTAAACATAATTTCTGGGGAAGAGGTTCTTGTAATATAGGATCTTAGGCTCGAAGGTTCTAGGGCACAGTCGCAGTACCTTTACCTTTTTGTTATTTCACCTCGTGATTCCTAGTAAAAAGACATAGTAATTAATATGTTTGTCAAAACATAAAAATAACCTACAAAACTAAACTCCCCAAGAGGTTGACCTATGTCTAAAAGTTCTAACGAAATATAAAGGTAAAGGAACCTACAACCCCATCAACAGTTTAGGCCGGTTTGAACAGTTGACCTAAGAGTTAAACTTGAAAGTGAAAGAATTCACCGTTTCATTCATTCTTGATCCACTATTTTCAAATATTCTTGTGTTTTCATGTTTTGGTGAATTTCTACAAATACCCTACTATCAAATGTGTTTTAAAATTCTGATTAAACATGGGCTTACCCATTTGACGAAAACAAGGTAACAACAGATCAAGGTTACTTATAAAGTTGTTATTATTACTATGTAATGTTGTTAGGTATATTATACACGTACCCTAGTTGGTAGAGAGTAATGAGGGTGCATGGAGAATCGGTGGAAGCTACACTACTGTAGAAGAATGTTAGTAGAATAGAATAAAGCAGAAGTACTAAACGATAACATTTTTTTTCCATTGTACCTGCATGTTAGGTATTTGTGCTAACGTCATAATTAACACATTCTACCTAATAACTATATCTTATAAACTTTACAATGTTTTCTAGTAAAAACTTTACTATGCTACTAACATATCGAATATTATTTATATAACCGAAACAGCAACATTTAATGACATTATTATTAGTCTATGAAGTAAGGTTTTCAGTGACGGCTACCATCACGATTTTCTTAAATAAAAACTTATGCTTTACGTTTTCATTTTTTTTTATTTAATATTGTATAAATTATTGAGAGTGCATGAATTTTTTTTTTCTTCCTTTAAAATCATTATTAAAAAGGTATTGTGATTTTCACATATTCACTAGACTTCATGTTTTCACCTACAACTAAGGATTTCTTCATTGTTGCATTGAGATGATTTTTTAGCAATAGATTAAGAAGAGTGATTCTCCATTTCACAAACTTAGATTGTGTATCAGAGGTCTAGAGAAAGGTAAAGACTATTCATTAGTAATAACAACTTTATTTTGGGATTTTTTTCAAGTTCTTGCTTCTTCTTTTTTAATGATTATATGCATTCTTTGTACAATTGTTTGAAACTCTTTTCTTCTTTTTGTTTTAATAAGAATGGATCTTTTGCTTTGATCTGAAGATTTTGTACGTTAAAAATAATTTTTTGCCCATATATTTTGGTGTTTCTCACATAATTTATTCTAATATTTATTATTTTGTCATTGAGTTATTACTGTTTGGTTGTCATTTATATTAAGTAATAATAAGATAGGAAGGTTGGATGATAATGTTGGTGAAACCACTCCAAATAGTCATCAATACAAAGCTAAGGCAAAAACACTTCTCCACCATTGATTTCCAAAATGCTATCTATCCATTTAGCAAATGAGTTAAAGATATCTTGATGATGAGATAATGTGAAACCAATATCCACACATGAAGGCACCAAAGAAGAAAAATATGTTAAGGAATGGTCAATTGATATTTAAATTAGTCATTACACTACAATAAATAATAATATTTTGTTTCTAAAATTAGTTTTTATTTAATAATTTTATTGAAGTGCATTAATAAAATTAACTTGTGCAAAACAAAACTACAAACTAAATAAAACAAAATACATTTGACATCTCTAATAGAGTCATGATTCATTATCGGTGGCAAAATGAATGAGTCTAATCTAAGTAGGATGAAATAGATTGACTCGCTATAAAAGACCGGGTTAAAAATTTTGGTACGTTCCTCGTAACAATAATTATATATCCTTGAAATAATATAACACAAAAAAATTAATATGTTGATATTATTTGTTTTAATTTTTAATTTAGAAAAAAACATAATAGAGAAACAGTCCATTATGATCCATCTTTAACCTACTAAAGTTTAAATTTGAGTAGATGGACTAGTTAACTCATGGCCCAATATCAATTTTACCACCCTGTTATCTAGGTTGGTCATATTAAATTGATAAGTTCATACATTATATTTTGTCAACATGACTGAGAATGTCGTATTAAAATATGAGTCGATGCATGAAACTCTTACCAACAAAGGAGATAAGCTCTGACCTCAAAAACGACATGGATGACAGACATAACTAAACACTATTCATCTTTCGAAAATGGTGAGGGGAACAAGTGTGACAGCAAGAGAGGAGTGTGGTTGGGGAAAAGAAGAAACAAAAAGAAATATATTAGTAATTTTATAAATTAAAAATATATTGGCATTGAAATTAGAGGAAAGTAGATTGAGAATTACAGTCACCTGGAGATTGTTGGGCCATCAGTGTCGGTATGTGATGATGGCCTTTCCATGTAATTGGGCCCAAATATCGGTATCTGAGAAAGATGCTGCTTCGACTCTTTGTATCTGTCCTTAGTAATCTTCTTCATAACATCAAGTTTTAGTTTATTTTTTTAATCTCACGGGAAAATTATGATTAAAATTTTACAACAAATTTTGGTTAGTGTAACGGTCTTATGGGTCTATTTTTATTTTATATTTGTTGGGAGAAAAATTGTTTTGAAGATATAAATAATTATTTATTTTCATTTCAATGCAAGGTTTACATGTTTATGTCTAATTTTTTAGTGATTTATTTTGCAAGAGTACCAGTTCAGAGGTCATCACACGCGTTTGTTGCACAAAATTGATTCCTATCTTTCAATTGTGTCCCTTACATTGAATTACTAGTTTAATTCTTAACTGCACGAGTCACAGTCGGAAGCCACACAAGTGATTCAGAAGTTCCTGAGTTTTCCGTTTAGCGTCAAATTCATGTTCTTCCATCCATTTTTTAGTCAAAAACGTGGAAACTACCATGTTTTGCTTTTAATAAGTTGCTTGTAAGACAGACACCAATTAAAATAGGTATCCACCCCCTATTCAGAGGGATGAGAGAAGATAAAAAAAATACTAAACTGAATGACTGATTTTGAGAGGATGTGGATAGATAGATTTTGGGTCTCTCGAAATCATACCTCAAATTCCAACCACTCATTATAAGAAATTCATTATACACACCAAAAAGTCATTCAATTCGAAATCAGAGTTACAGAACTCGATACGAGGTTTCTTGATCCCCCCACTTCTTGCCAGCTAGAATAAGAAAACTACAGTAAACTGTATGTGCCCGTAAATGAGCTGAATAATTAAACCAAAAATCAGGATATGAAATGTCATTTGAAGCGTAAATTACAAATTCAATATCAAGAGTAGTACATTAGATAAAACATCTCAACACAATTTACACATTAATCTCAATTCTCAACCTCATCAGCAAAGAAAACACTACCTCAGGTACAGTCAATCACTATTGTAAAAATTCTAATTTGACCAATGTTTACAAGAGCATCACGAATGCATTCCAAGCAAGAAACCACATTCAAACACTATTTCCTACCACAAGGTATGACAAACCCACTCCACCCAGAAGACCGCGAGGAATATTATATAAGATCAGCAACATTCATTGGCATTTCATCAATCTGGGTACTGTAGTATTGCTCAATGTCTCTCAAGATCTTGATGTCATCACTCTTCACAAAATTTATCGCAACACCCTGCAAACCATGATTGGACCAATTACAAGTGGTAATATATATTATATAGGTCAGACAAGAGTTAATGGTCAAAAGAACATGCAACTAAACGGATTCAAAGAGTACTACGACCACGAAACAGTAGAGAATCTCTCAAAATTGTTTGAGTGCAAAACAAAGTTTTTCATGTCAAAATTAAACTAAACAAACAACATTACTTCAACTATTTAAACATTCCCAGTACCTTTCGCCCAAAACGTCCAGAGCGACCAATTCGATGAATGTAAAGCTCTCGATTGTTTGGAAGGTCATAATTGATAACTAGAGACACCTGATAACAAAAGTAAATGAATGACAGATATCAGCGATTAATTCCTCCATCATGTAAATACAGTTCAACAGTAATTAACAATAGAATCTCAATATATTTCAATTGATATTGGTCAACTTGGTTATCTAAAATTCCATTCAATTTTAAGAACAAAAACAAATAGCCATATAAGCAACCAAGAACAGGGTATTGACTCATGACATATTATCACATACCCACACATTGTATCGGATATTAATGATGTGAATTTGTCTTATTCTACAGCAGATAAAACAAAGGAAAGTAAACACACAAAAGACCGGCCCCACAACTTGCCTGCTGTACATCAAGACCACGGGCCCAAACATCAGTTGTTATTAGTACCCGAGTTGTTCCAGCACGAAATTCTCCCATAATAGCATCTCTTTCTTTCTGAGGCATGTCACCATGCATTGATGAGACAGTGAAATTATTGTTACGCATTTTTTCAGTTAACCAGTCCACCTGTACCAAGAGGATAGAAACTATCATAACAAGCAAACACAGACGGATGGTATACAATTCAAAAAACAATTATTCAGTATATTTGAAGTGATGGCCTATCCTCGTATGAATGTTTACAGTTCTCATGTACCTTCCGCTTGGTGTTACAGAATATAACAGCTTGAGTGATTGTGAGTGTATCATAAAGATCACACAGGGTATCAAACTTCCATTCCTCCCTTTCGACTGCAACAAAAAATTGCTTGATGCCCTGTAATCGTAGAGTGGGGCAATTGCATCAATATCCATTTAAAATCAAGCACCAATAAGAATATCAAACGCTTGCTTACCTCTAATGTCAATTCATCACGTTTTACAAGGATCCTTACAGGATCGGTCATGAATTTGTTTGTCATTTCGAGTATTTCATGAGGAAGGGTAGCAGAAATCAAGACAACCTACAGAATAAAAACTCGGTTATTCAAACACTACAATATACTTTACTTTACAACATTAATCAGGCTTCAAAAGAATCCAAACAACAATGATCCACAAGAATGCAGTTTGAGCAAAATGAATACAAATCACTTCAGTAACCTAGACTAGGGATCCTGAAGATCCATCCAATTAAGTTATAAAATAAGCCTCAAAAGTAAACTCACCTAGCTAGTTAATTTAAGAATGATGCAACAATCAAATGATCATTGCTGGCCACTTATTGTGATGAAAAGCAGAAGCCCAGTTATTTAGTTATTGACTTAATTTAATGTCATTGATTTTAGGTACACAGTTTTTAATGAATTGAAAAGTTGAACTAACTGGAAAACAAACAAAACTTCAAAATGGAGGCTTCAGAACCCAATTCTACATTTATACTTGAATTCTGGCCACAGTTCCTTTCCCCATCAATGTCACACCTCTCAATGATGTCAACAATGAAATGTAGTTTTCTAACAGACATTCATTCACAGCACACCTCCCATATCCCTATTTGATGGCAAAGTTATTCTGAATTGGAATTCTGGTTTTTGCTTCAACGTGATTTTTTTCATTGCGATTCCTTAGGCATAAGATAAGAACTTATTCAACAAGATTTTATCACATAAGAACTTGTCATAAATCTTATCTTGAACCCAATCAATATTTGTTATTCTTCTTTGGTAAATGGTTGCCCAAAATTAACTACTACTATGCACCTTAACAACTGCAGAAATTTGATTCCAAAACTCGTATACATTAATCGAAAATAGGACAAGGGAAACAGAACCTGAAGGTCAGGGGGGAGATATCTATACACGTCATAAATTTGATCTTTAAATCCTCTGCTCAACATCTCATCAGATTCGTCCTGTTAGAAAAAGCAAAAAGTTATATATGAAAGTCCTAGAAACATGAAAACAGAAAGAAATACGAAACCAACTATTCACAAGTGGAAGCAATGAACTCACCAGAACTAGCATCTTGATAGCCCTCGTGCGCAATGTTCTCCTTTTGATCATGTCACAGACTCGGCCAGGAGTTCCAGACACCACATGAACTCCATACTCAAGTTTCCTAATATCTTCACCCACACTTTTACCTCCAATGCAAGAATGTGCTTGTATGTTAATGAAATCCCCAATAGCCAATATAACCTTCTCAGTCTGGGCGGCCAGTTCCCTTGTTGGTGATAATATCAAGGCCTGAACCCTTCAAAAGTAACAAAATAATAATCCTAAATAAATACTTAGTCAACAAACTCTAAAAGATAACACGCTCAGTCAGAAGTAGTTCCGGACAACCGATCAAATTCATTCCTTTCATTCTTAATAAAAGAACTTAATTTTCAGAATATTGATATAAACACAAAAATTAACCCTCTATCAGCACCTAATCAAAATCTCTTGTTTGCCACGGGCAAGCTTTTCAAAATACGCCTACAAACAACCACAGTTTCAGTCACAACATCAAGGTTTTTTCCATCTGTGACTGCAATTTCAGCTGCATAGGTAGTATTTCCGCAATTTCAAATGAATCCGCAATTTAAAATCTTGAACCCTATCTCAATACCACACTAATACCCATTGTTTGTTAACATTTCCCAGGAATACCGAAAATGGCGACGAAACCGTGAAAAACCCTAACCTAGAAATTCAAACTCTGGTAACAAAGAGAGGGCAAATAAAACAGAAGAAACGAAGGTTACTTACTCTCTGACGGAGGTATCGACAACCTGGCAAACGGTGAGGGCAATCATGGAGGTTTTGCCGGTTCCGGATTGGGCCTGGGCGATAACGTCACGGCCCTGGATGATTGGCGTGACGGCCCGTTGCTGAATGGCAGAGGGCTTCTCGAAGCCGTACTGGTAGATTCCACGGAGCAGATCGTCCTTTATCCCCATCTCCTCGAAGCTCGCGATCGCCTTCACACCCTCCGTAGTCTCGAAGTCCAACTCCTCCGCCGCGTTCACCGCCCTCCGCCGGTTCGCCGGCACCACCGACGTTGTTGCCATCGCCCGCCGCCGCACTACGAATTGGTTTCGGTTGGAGAGAGTGGAAGGAGGCAACGAAATTTGGGAGATTAGTTCACAGTGCTGCCAGCCCTAAAGCAGGTTGAAACCTATATTATAACAATGTGTGTGGCCCATAACATAACGTAACCTTTTCCTTTGCTTGGGTCTACTTTGGCTTCAGCGTTATCCTCAGTTTCACATTAAATTGTTATGTTAAATGTTATTATAATATAACCCTTTCTTAAGTTAACTCGGTTCATATCAGTCATTTTTTCAAAGGTTCAATATAAATTTAGAGGAACATTTTTTTTATTTTAAAATTAAAATATTTCTACAAACACATTAATGTTTTTTATAAAAAAAATAAAATAAATATACCGAATTAATAAAAAATAATTATTTCTATCAAAGTTTAATCGACAATATTGATAGACCTATTTTAGAAAAAAATATAATAAAATATGGTATGATAAAAATATGATTAAATAATGATGAATTTTAATTTTATCCCATGTGAAGTGTGCATTAGATAATAAATTAATTATACCATAAAATTCTTTACAACTAGCATTCAAATATTTTGTTGAAAATGTTTGATACCATATCTTATTATATTTTGAATTTTGAATAAATATATATATATATATATATATATATAATATTAATAATATACTTTACCACTTAGATAGAAGAATGTTCGAATACACTGTTAAGTGTAAGAAACTCTGACCTAATTACCATGTTGATAATTCAAAATTTATTTCATACCTTTTACGATAGTTATTATAAAAGTGAATATTTGTCTTACGTATGAATTTCTAATTGAATAACATTATTAAAAACAATTATTCTAAATATATAATTCATTAAATAATAACTTAATTTTTCTTGTTGAAAAGAAGAAACATATTTCCTCAAAATTAGTGTATTTAACATTTGTACATTTTTTTATTCTGTTATATAACTTTTTCCGTAGAATTGTGTACAATTGGGTTTACTTCTTTTAGATTTAAGAGAAGATTTTAACTAAATCAGTTAACCACGGTCTTATTGTCTTATTGACAGTAATTAATTTTCTAATTAATTTAAGGCACTTAAATTTTTCATTATACTTTTGGAAAAATCTTATGAAAATGTTATTTTTTATATTCTATAAAGTATATCAATTTTGAATTTTCATTTTTCTTGACATCTTTTGGAATTCATAAATAACTGAAAATTTCATTTAGTTTGTAGAAATAATATTTGGATGCATGGATATAATATTACCCAATTCATTGTATACTTTGTAGTTAACTTAATAGACTTAATTGCACTATTAATTTTTCAAATTAAGGCTTTGCTTGTGAAATTTCTCTAGTTATGTTATATGTATGATTTTATCTCATATTATTAAGTTTAATTATAGCGAAAAAACTAGTACTTAGTTCCAAAAATGAATCACTTTACAAGATTAAGATTAGATTATCAATCATTAAAATATAAGTATGGCATTAAAAAATTGCTGATAAAATGTTTTTTTTATTTAAGAAAAACTAATAGTAAGTAAAGTGACATGTGTATGAAATAAGATTCAAGTTTCAAAAGATTTAAAAAATAGACAACCCATATTAATATGTGAATGTCTTGCATTGATGAAGCAACAATACTATTTATAAATGCAATAGGGGAAAATACAATATCATTATTTATTTAGGCTCAATAATATCACATGAGGATTAGATTATTTTATATGCATTTATATTAATTTTTCCTTAAGATCAACTAATAGGAGGTGTTTTAAGTTTCTTTCTCAATGAAACATGACTAATAATTTTTCCCCCCTTTCTTCTAAGTAAATAAAATTATATTTTCCAAAGTTAGGATAAAATTATATTTTCCAAAGTTAGGATGGAACATGTCAAATATACATAAAATTGATATGACACGAAATAAAATGATTTTTTGAGGCGTGTAAAAATACTACCCTTAAAGATTTATCCGTTGTAAATGCACAAATTTTCCAGGGTACAACAGGAACATCTCAGATGTTCCGAAAACCTCATAATCTAACAAGATAAATAACTCTTTACGGAGTATCAACAAATCCAGAATCCCAGACAAATAGTTCATGAATACATAAAATAATAATAGAGAATGGAAAGAAGAAGAGAGGAGAAGAAATAAGAGCATCAAGGTGTGTCTCAGGAGAAGGAATAAGACATTTTTTATAGGTGGAGAGAATGGTCGAGAATACAACAATAGTAAAAAATATTGATGTTGATATAAATACCAAATTAAAAAAGTTGCACCAATAATGGCCAAAACTAAAATAGTAATGAACAATGCAATGGTCATATATTTTGCAATATATTAAACCACCATTTTTACAACAAAACATGTAAGGATATCTTATTACTTGTTTTAATTTCTAGTATAAGGTAGACATGATTTGTGATATGTGATTCCTTCCGGTTAAAGTTACAAAGATGATTAAATTTAGGGTTTAGAGATTAAGTTAAACTTAACAACCTAATTTGAAATAATTAGTTCTGAATTTGGTAAGCCAATGTGTGAATGTTTATGAGATATTAATATCTCTTATAGACTTGCTAGGTTTGATAATTGATTCCTCATTCAAATGGTTGAAAAATTCAATAATTATCTTGGAATGGTGTTTCACATGGTTTTTGATACCATTAGTTATATTTTTAAGGAGGGGGTATTACTGGAAAATACAATATCAATCAGACTTAAGTCCAACCACATAAGGCATTGACACTACTTTCAACTTAAAACCTTAAGGCAATGGGTTTATGGGTCTTTATTCTTATATAGTGCTATACTTTCTTATTTCTAGCTAATGTAAGACTTAGATTCACACTTAGATTTCTAACACTCTTGATGATGGTTCAATAAACAAGTCTCTTTAAGGTTTCATAGCATTTGCTTTGTGGGTCATATAGTGATAAGCATTTGAAGCACTTTAGTTATATAAATTGTCTCATGTTCGCCCTAACCTTATATCGTATAATAGTTTTGTTCGTGTTTTAACTAAATAAGCTAGTATGATAAATGTGTGTCATGTGTCATGAATTTTATTAGAGTGATTTGTAATGTGATTCGCATAGTTAGTTATATTTTTTTACAAATACAGAAAGGTATCTTGTCCAAAATTTATGTGATGTTGGTCAAGTAAAAATATTCATTTTGAGTATTAGATGTAATTTTCAAAGTTTCCTTTTTAACTCTGAGAGATAAAAATTTGCTTATATTGAATGGTTGATACATAAATTAAAGTTTTTAAAATTTAAATTAATTTTTGTCATTTAATTTTGTGGTGTTTGTTTGAGGTATTATTGAATTGTGTTACTCCAACAAACTTGTGTTGAATTTATAGCAAACTAGTGTGATGAGCATAAAATGATCCAGCAATGTTTACTATAAAGTACAAATTTGAGAAATTCATTAAATGTCAAGTGTTGAAAGAGAAGAGTGTTGTAGGATTGTAGATAGAGCTCAAAAAGTTTTACGTTATGAAGGTTTTAATAATTTGTATATAAAGCAAACATTATGTTTGTATAAGACGAATAGTGAAAAGACAATTAGTAAATAGGTAGATGAATTAAACATGATGATTCTCCGTTTGGAGAAAATCAATGTGCATATTGTATTTAGATATTTTAATAATTTAATAATTTGATCTTATATTTAGATATTTTATTTATTTTAATCTCTATAATGTTTTTCTCGATTGAATCCCTATCTTTTAAAAAATATTCAGATAGGCCTTTTATACTTTTTTTAAGACTAAAGTTGGGTTTCATTAAATTACTATTAACATCATTTGAGATGTGTCACACGTTAAAAAGAAGAAAAAACACTCTTTAATATTGATTTGACAAGATTTACTTTATTAAAAACATTTGAAATCAATCGAGTAAAAAAAGAAAAATATAAACATATGTCTAAGTATATATAGACTAAAGTACTAATCAAACTTAAATATTGTCATCATTTACTAATGAAATGACATTCCGAATATATTTTTATTCTCTTTGAGAATCTTTAGAGTCTTCTTAGTTTAGTGATATTTCTTCTTTGACTTTTTAACTTCCTTCTATCCATCCTCTTTTACATACTTTTTGAATTATTTAGGTTTAGTCACTTTTTTTTTATAGTATTGGCATCTTTCATTAATGATCCTATATATATATTTTTTTTAATTTTCCCTTAAAAATGGTTATAGGAAAAGTATTTTTAAACAAATCCTAAAATTTACAAATAAACTAACATGCCAAAATTTAAATAGACTAATAAATTAAATCTTACTTTAATAATTATATTTTTATTTCAAAATTTAATTTTATTTATGATATGGAATTATAATTTTATTAAGATATTAGGTAAAAATACATGTATGATATATATATATATATATATATATATATATATATATATATATATATATATATATATATATATTTAATATTAAAAGGGTGAATAGATAAACCTATTTCGGAGAAAAAAATTTATCTATCTCTTGTATTATTTTCAATAATTTATTCTAGTATTACTTCTATAACTTCTATAATGATTTTATTAGGTTTTTGACCAATCTCTTGAAACACTGGTTAGCGAGATCCCGTTTAAAATTCATTAGAGAAATTGGCAAGTTAATTAATTATATTGTAAATTTTTGATATAAAAAAAGGTGAATGATTTTATCTTAGGAGTAATTGAATACAAAATTACAAAATGTATATGTCATTTATTTTAAAGTGTAAATCAAAACTTTTATATTTCAATTTAATTTTTTTAAATTTAGTAAAAACCTTTCCCAACAAAATGAATCGTAAGAGTAAGATCACGAAAATGTACACATTTCCCAGTCACATCCCACTTCTCTTTCTTTCCACGTTTCCATCTCAAACCCAAACACGTCTCTTGCACCTCCGTAGCTTCTTCTACTATCTCACTTCTCTTCTTCTATCTCCCTTCTCCACACTCACTCTCAGATTCTTGGTTTTCAGGTATGTGAATTCTTGCTTTGCCCTCCACTTTTCATGGGTCTCTCCCATCTTAGTGCTGGGCTCTTCTTGATTCACCCTTAATTACCAATTTTATTTACTTGTTTGTTATGTCAATAATTTGATTGTTGGAGTTGTTAATGGTAGACCCTTTGAGCCAAATTTTTCACATTTGAACTGAGACTGCTCACAACTCCAGAGATTGTGAGAAAAAGCTTGTTCCAATTGCATATTTGTTTTTGTACATATTTGCAGTACTTGGCTCTGGTTGATATAAATATTTTTTTTGTGTTATTTTCCTGTTAAATTATCGTGAGTTTCTCCTGTTGAATCGTTTGATAGAATAATAGGTGTCATATACTAGTATATTTAAGTCGCTACAGACCATTAGATTAAGTTTAATATGTATATTTGATTCACAAGGAAAGGAGAAAAGAAGAGAAGTTTACTGATGACTGTTACATGCTGTATATTCTACTCTTATGAATATATTACATTCGTAAAAAATGTTGTATCCTAAGATCTGAAATTGGCTTCTTGCATGATCCGTCGTCCACTTGTTCGTTCTGCTGAACTTCTGTTTTTCTGTATGTAGCTTGTTTCTTTTCATAGCTTGAATTTCCAAGGGCAAAATTTATGTAGATGAGTATTTTTTTTTGAGTTTGTTGACTGAATTTACTGTGGTGGCGTTGTGTAAGAAGGAATTACTTGGCAATCGCCGATGCTATTTCTGCGCTATGCTTTTTCCTGCTAATCACAGATATAATCAGTTAAATGACTCATATTTCAGGTCCTCTTCTTGACACAAATGGCAGCATCATTGGCATGCCTTGGTGGGAGTGGTTTATATACACACAGCAATAAAATAATTCTTGGCAAGGAAGTCAATGGAAGACATCTCTTCTCATCTCATAGACTTTCATCACTGAATAAGGAATCAAAGACAATATCGGTCAAGGCATCATTGGATCAAAGAAAACATGAAGGGAGAAGAGGATTTTTGAAATTGTTGAATGTCGGAGTTGGCTTACCTGTACTATTAGGAAGTGGGAAAGCTTATGCTGATGAACAAGGGGCATCCTCCTCCAGAATGTCTTATTCTAGGTTTCTTGATTATTTGGACAAGGATAGAGTTAAAAAAGTGGATCTGTATGAGAATGGAACCTCGGCTATTGTGGAGGCTGTATCTCCTGAGTTGGGTAATAGAGTGCAGCGAGTGCGTGTTCAACTTCCCGGACTTAGCCAAGAGCTCCTTCAGAAATTCAGGGAAAAGAACATTGACTTTGCAGCACATAATGGCCAAGAAGAGACAGGTTCTCCGTTAGCTAACCTCATTGGGAACCTGGCTTTCCCTCTAATTTTGATTGGAGGATTGTTCTTTCTCTCAAGACGTTCATCAGGAGGAGTGGGAGGTCCTGGTGGGTCAGGCTTTCCTCTTGCTTTTGGTCAATCCAAAGCCAAGTTTCAAATGGAGCCTAATACTGGAGTGACATTTGACGATGTTGCTGGAGTGGATGAAGCTAAGCAGGATTTTATGGAGGTGGTGGAATTTCTTAAAAAGCCTGAGAGATTCACTGCTGTTGGGGCTCGCATACCAAAAGGTGTTCTTCTTGTTGGTCCTCCTGGAACTGGGAAGACACTTTTAGCAAAGGCTATTGCAGGTGAAGCAGGTGTCCCATTTTTCTCAATCTCAGGTTCTGAGTTTGTGGAGATGTTTGTTGGTGTTGGTGCTTCCCGAGTCCGCGATTTATTCAAGAAGGCCAAAGAGAATGCTCCATGCATTGTTTTTGTTGATGAAATTGATGCTGTTGGAAGGCAAAGGGGTACTGGAATTGGTGGAGGGAATGATGAAAGAGAACAGACCCTTAACCAACTTTTGACAGAAATGGATGGATTTGAGGGTAATACCGGTATCATTGTCATTGCAGCTACTAACAGGGCTGACATTCTTGATTCTGCATTATTAAGGCCTGGCCGATTTGATAGACAGGTAAGACTATATTAGTAATGCTTAATACACATTTGTGTGAGCCAATCACTGAATGTAATGCTTTTGCAGGTGACAGTCGATGTTCCAGATATCCGGGGAAGGACTGAAATTTTAAAGGTTCATGGTAGCAATAAAAAGTTTGAAGCTGATGTTTCACTTGAGGTAATTGCTATGAGAACACCTGGTTTTAGTGGAGCAGATCTGGCAAACTTGCTGAATGAAGCTGCTATATTAGCTGGTCGGCGTGGAAAGGCAGCTATTTCATCCAAAGAGATTGATGATTCTATTGATAGGATTGTGGCTGGAATGGAAGGAACAGTGATGACAGATGGGAAGAGCAAAAGCTTAGTGGCTTATCATGAAGTTGGGCATGCGATTTGTGGGTAAGTCAAAAATTAGGGTGTAGTTGTCTTTTAAGTAAATGTGTATGATTTTTAAGTAAATGTGTATGATGGCAATGAAAGCAGGGTGCTATACCTATATAAACTGGTGTTACACTTGTATATAAGCGCAATCCTGAAAAAGTAGTGGTTCTCATTCGGTAGCTGTTCTAACAAACAAGAAAATTGTTCTCAAATATCTATCTGTACTTGCAGAACTTTGACTCCTGGTCATGATCCTGTGCAAAAGGTTACCTTGGTTCCTCGTGGGCAAGCTCGGGGTCTTACCTGGTTTATTCCTGCTGATGACCCAACGTTGATCTCCAAGCAACAACTCTTCGCAAGAATTGTTGGTGGACTAGGTGGCAGAGCAGCAGAGGAAGTTATTTTTGGTGAGCCTGAGGTTACCACTGGAGCAGCTGGTGATTTGCAGCAAATAACCAGTTTGGCCAAACAGGTTGGTGTTCATGACTTTATTTTCTGTTGTGGTCTATCACTTTTCACTTCTTCTCTTTTCTTTTCTTTTTTGCTTTTGGCGGGGACGGATGCTAGAAGTATTTTAGACTCTACAGAATTGGTAGAGTAATATGAATTTGGTTATAATTTATCAGTATATTCAGTATTTTATTTATCTAGCTCTAATTAATTGGTGAGAGCTGAAATGGGATCTTGTCAAAATATTATTTTTAATGCTTAAAACTCAATTCGTGTCTTTAACTGAAAGAATGACATTTCTTCATTTGGGAGGATGAATTTTAATACTCTTGTCAAAATAATCTTTCTTATTCTCCCTTTTTCTTCAGATTACAATTTTATAACGCCTGTTTATCTAATAAATGTAAATGATACTCTTGCAGATGGTAACCACATTCGGAATGTCTGATATTGGTCCTTGGTCACTCATGGACTCATCTGCTCAAAGTGCAGATGTGATCATGAGAATGATGGCAAGAAACTCAATGTCAGAAAAGCTTGCCGAAGACATTGATGCTGCTATCAAGAGAATTTCAGATGAAGCATATGAAATAGCATTGAGCCAAATAAGGAAAAACCGAGAAGCAATTGATAAGATTGTGGAAGTTCTACTGGAGAAGGAGACAATGAGTGGAGATGAATTCCGGGCTCTCTTGTCCGAGTTTGTTGAAATTCCTGCTGAAAATCGGGTCCCTCCTTCAATACCCTCACCAGTTACTGTTTGAATAGCCTATATGCCACTGCAATGTAGTTTAGCTTTACACATGCTGGATTTCTGAAATTGTGAAATATTTGTAATATACCATCGACTCCAATTTTTGTAATGACAAAAGATCTTAGCTTGCTTCTTTACTTTTTCTTATGTTGGCTACAGAAAATGTATGTTTCTTCACAATTAGTACATAATGTATCCTTAAGGAATAGTAATAATATTAAGACCCATCTTATAATTGTAACTGGTGAGATGCATTTTTTAGTTTGAGTGTAAAGGTGTTCTGCTTGAGTTATCTCTACAGTAAAGAAATGAAGACTTAATATCTTGCTAGATGTCACAAAAGGGTGTAAATGAGCTTGGGTACCATAATGATTCAAGTGATGTGGGTCTATTTCAAGCAAATAATTGAATGATTATCATTAAAGTCAAAAGTGTGGTTTAGCAGTAACTTTTTGTGCCCTCTCCATGATGATATGGTGGCAAATATTAGCTAAGGTACCATGATGATATTTAAAGTGATGAGGGGTAATGAAGTAAATAATGGAATGTATGTTCATAAAAGTCAAAATATAGTGTAGATGTGATATTTTTGCCCCTCCATAATAATTGGGTTGATATAATTGATGTGTCATTATGGGAAAAGGGCAATGTTAAGTGATGTTTGATGTTTTGGATTGATTTCCCCTCTCCTGCTGATGTTTGATGTTTCATGATTGACTAGAGGCAGAACAATGTGAGGTGATAGAGAAAGTTTTTGGAAAAGGTTTTGCTATTTACATTTTCTTCTTACTGTTTCTTATTTTTAATGTTTTTAAATAATTATCCTTTCTTTAGAAATCTGGTATCAATGAAATAGAACAGAGATGCATAGAAGATAACTGCTAATAAATTGAGAAACAAATTAAAAGCATGGTAGAAGATAATACTAACAAATGTAGAAACTAATTCTTTGGACACGAATGCTTTTTAATTTGTTTTATTTTAATTTTTTTATTTAATTATCATCAAATATAAAATTTTATTTTAAATTAAATAATATTTACTAATTTGAAAAGTATCAATTATTGGTATTTTTATGTCAATATTAACTAAAATCCTTTTCAATTTGGTCGATAATTTTTTGGTCCATAATTTTATTGCGATGGATAAACTTATATTTACCTTTGTTTTAATCCATCTTTATCTTCACCATCCCCATTCACACTAATCCATTTGCATTCACATCACTTCATTCTCATCTAAACCAAAAGAAAAATCTAATTATTAAAAGAAAATGCATAAATTCTTAATTGTCATTCACATCAAAAGACAATACATGAATTAAGTATATCGAGAAATTAATTACAACATAAACAGTTTACACATCAATTTTGTGTTAATTATGGGATCCCAAATTAAAACACTCAAATTTAAATTGAAAAAATAATTATTTGTTAGTATTGTTATAAAAAATCCACATCGAATTGATTTGACTCACAAAACATTGAGCTAAAATTCTCGAAAAACAATTACTACGAAAAATCTTAAGCAAAATTAATCAAAAAAATTTCAATAAACATTATCATAAAATTAATAATCGATTTCAACTTAAAAAATAATTACGAACGATCTTAATTTAAGAAAAAAAAACTTCATAAAATTATTAGGAAAAAACTAACAATAGAACATTCAACTTAAAGTTAACACATGAGAACATCTAAATCGCGCAATTAAAAAGAAATTATATACAAAATAAAAATAAGAGTAAAAAAAAAATACAAAGTCATTTGAAACTTATACTAAATTTTGGTAAACGTTTCTAAAAACACTAAATATTTGGTATGATACATGGGCAAATTAAATGTTAATTATTTCAATTATACAATAATTTTGTAAAGCTAATTGAGTACTAAGTTAAGATTGAACCACCCCAATAATTTCTACATAAAAAATATTGATTTTTATATTAGTTTGTTTATACATAACAAGAAAATCCCAAACACATCTTTTTAGCCTAATATGTGACCTAAAGAAAGACACAACACAACCAAGGTAAACATGGAAATAAAAAACTAACAAAGATATTTGAATTAAAGATAACAACAACCAAGGAAAAATATAAAATGTCGTATAGATTCAAAGTTTTTCAAAAATCTAAAGGAAAATATTAAATTAGGAAAAAAAATTGGTGACATGTTATTTATTAAACAATGATAGGATATTCCATCTCCATCCACAAGTAGATAAACAACTTCAAAACTTTCTTAATGTCTTCACTCTCTTTTGAAAGATTCATGTATAAGTACTGAAACAATGAACAAACAACGAGAAGACAAATTTGTTAAGAAATTTATGTGATATTGTAGCCAATCTTTGAGTGTATTTGCCAAGAAAATTTATACATTTACTGACATTTTGGTATGAGAAGAAAAAGAAAAGACGAATATATCTTAAAAATGTTCCTTCTAGTAATAACACGACTACTGTACAACTTTGTTCCATAAGCTTCTATAACTTTTCAACATCATCAAGGAACCATGTTTGTTTCTTTGTTTCCCCTCTCTCCCAAAATCCCAAACATTACTACCTTTTTTCTGTCGATATTATTCTCCCTCCACACTCACTTTCACAAACTTGTGAGTAAGATGCTAAAATAGATCACTTTGCTTCATTTTGGCCATTTTGACTTCTTTTATAATTGGTGTGCTAGGAACCAGGTGTCATGATCTACCAATTAAAAGTACATTATGAGTATTCTTTTAAGTTTTAATTAATTAATTATTGTGTTTAATTTAATAAATTTTGTTATTTATATAATAAATTATTTTATTGTAATGAATAATTGAAACTTAATTTGTAATTGTTAAAATTAATTATTGTATATTTGTATCTTTAAGTAATGTGTTACAAAAATATTATTTTTTATTTTAACTTTTATTTAGAAAAAAAATGTCAACTCAACTCTATCCTATCAATTTGACAAACTATACATAATTAGTTTAGATTGGAAGCTTCAATGTCTTCGTCTAATTTACCTTCTTGTGATACCCTTAATTTCAATTTTAATGGTTAGGAATTCAAGTGCGATACTAAAATTTTATATTGAGTAAAATTGAGAAAAGTAAATACAACCTAAAGATAAGAAGTCATGAAACTATTGTCTTAAAAATGTTAGATTAGAAATCATGTCAATCCTTTATATTATTATATGTATATTAAACATATGTCTTATTAGTATTGTATTTATATGGTGATTCTCTTTGAAAAACTCATATTTAATAAATTAAATTTTAAAGCATAAATGTATTTTATTTATTCAATGTACGCTTATTTTTTAAATTCTTATTTGTATGTATAATACCCAACTTTTTCTTCCTAAAATCCATAATTAATACAAATTAAATAATTTAAAATAAAAATTTATTTCTATTTTATTGAACATCTCAAGAAACAAAAATAAAATATGAGATATATTTTTTTCTATCTTTTTTTTTGTTAGAAAATATCTATATATAACACAAATATAATTAATACAAATTACATAATTTAAAATAAAACTTTATTTCTCATTTATAGAAAATCTCAATAAACAAAAAATAAAACATTAAATATATTTTTTTCTATCCTTCTGTTTATGTTTCTCATAAAATCTTTTTAAATCTATTGTATATAGTGAAAATCACACACATAATCAATTTTATACCTTTTTAATAACTTTGTTTAAAAAATAACTATTATATATAACTTACTTATATTATAATAACTACTTTATATTTCTTTTAAAAAAAAATTATACAATAACTACTTTATATATTTTTTAAATAAAATAAATATTTTAAATAATTAGTAAACAATAATTTTTTTAAATAAAAACAATAAATCACATAGAATATATACACTTTAGCTATTATAACGTTTCATGGTCTTACGCTATGTAAATGAAAAAGGTAAGGATTAAAGAAGTAACAGTGAAAAGGAGGTTGACTAATATTTTCATTCTAAGTTTCTGGGATGCTTTCCTCAAAGAATAAAAATTCCACTTTTAAAATTATAAGAGTACAAATCATTTTTTAATTTTAATTTAGACACATTCGTCTCAAATTTGAAGAACAAAAGTTTATTTAAGTGCGAAGATTGTTAGTCATCAAATGATTCCTAAAATAAATTGCATCTATAACATAGCACAATGTATACAAAATGATATCTACAAATAATTAACGTCGTAATTATATAAATTTGAGTTTGACCATTTAAATAATTAAGTTAATAATTTTGAGGTTGACCTAGCTTTAGTTACTCTAAAATAAATAGTGTTAATAATTAACAAATTTTTCAACATTAATTTGTTAATGTGAGCCAACCAACATGAGGGCCACTTCCTATTTATTATTTAATAAAATCAACAATAAATTTTTTACTCATTTCTTGTTAGACTAATCGTAAGTCAACGATTAAGTAGTTAATGATATAAGGTTAAAATTAACCTATAGCCGAACTTTGTTTACATCTTCATATATATGATTAAGATTGTGAGAATAGGTGCTTTGTATTATAATTATTTGCACGGTATCTAAATTAATGTTATTATAAATATATTGCTGAAGAAGTTAATAAATAACAGTTAACTATAACCCACCCAATGAAGAGTTAAATCGAACCTAAATAAAAAAAATTCCAAGTAAGTTTAGATTTTAGATCCGATATATTTTACTGGATCTAAATTAGATATAGAGCATATTTTGAAAAATTCTGAACCCTATTCAATTGAAAGGAACACTTGGAATAATAATGATATCTATCATTGACATGCCGCAACAATACTCATCAGACAGCGTTAACTTTTTGTTCTTGGTCATTGCATCACTCATGATAAAACCAGGTTGGAATAGAAGTTATCCCTTCCATGTCATTTTGCATATGGGGTATAAGATTATCACAAAAATAGTGATGCATATGCATTCAATTAATATAAAGGAACAATCCAAAGAAACAAAAACAAGTGGCTGTACTGTATCATGTATTTTCTCTCTCCTGCTCTGTGAATTTTTGTCTGTTGTGGGACACTGACAGTGTTCAGCCTTAACGTTACCCTTTTGGTTTTCTCTTCCTCGCGACCTGAAACTATCTTGTGTTGGATACCTGATGAATCTCAGCTTCGGTTTTGGTTCTGTGGCTGACACCAATCTGCTGCTAATACTGTTTCTGCTGAATACACTTTGAGGGTCACGAGTACCAGGTTTTTGCGACAGTCTAGGGAAGGTGAGGATTGGTTTTCACCAATTCTTGACTTTTCAATTTTGAATTTCAGATTATTATGATTTATGAGTTGAAAAGTTTATAATCTTATCTGATTAAAAATGGTTTCAGCTAAAAGCTAATTTGAATAATTGTATGGTTTTGGCTGAAAAGCAACTGGGGAAAAACTCAGATGCGGGTGTTTTTGGCATAACTGTTAATCCTTAATACAAACTTTTATCATACAAATTGCGTGAAACTACAATTCTAATGAGAAACTCAACTGCATCAGAATTTTGTCTTTAAAGGCTTTTGGCGCTGTTAGTTTTTTTATTCTTCTTATGTCTGCAGTTGGTTTGAATATGCTTTGCTTTGGTTTGTAAAGGCTAGGCCTATATAAATTGGGTTTGTAAATTTTTTTGTTTTCAAAGATGGGATTGATGGTGATGGAAGCACTCGTTGAAATAGCCATATTTGCTTGCTTTTCCAAATTTTATAGGTTAGTTTGGACCTTTGGTTATAGTAGGCATAGATTTCATGAGAGTTTACTTTAAACTTTCGTTGGTTTTTGTTCAGATAACTAACTGTTTGACGTTTCGTTTCAAAGATAGAGTAACAGAAGAAGTTATTGAACTGAGCACGAAATGGCTTCAACTGAGTTTGGTGAAGACAGTGATAGCAGAGGCGGTATGTGGGTTTTAGAACAGAGGATTGACCAGCCAATGGATGAAGAAGGTGAAAGGCTCAAAAACATGTACAGAGAAAAAGTATGATGCAAATCCCCCTTCACATGATTTCTTTTGATGGATTCAGTTTTCTTTGGTATTTGAAAAGATATTATGCTAGCTAGAGAATTTGGTGTATAATTTATTGATGTTATTGGTTTGATTTGTTCAGAAATTTTCTACACTGTTGCTTCTGCGGCTTGCATATCAGAGTCTTGGAGTAGTGTATGGAGATTTGGGAACTTCCCCCTTATACGTTTTCTATAATACATTTCCTCGTGGAATTGACAACCCGGAGGATGTGATTGGAGCTCTTTCTTTGATTATATACTCTCTTACTCTGGTGCCGCTGGTCAAATATGTTCTTATTGTATTACGAGCGAATGACAATGGTCAAGGTATGTGTTTGATTTTGGTAATTAATATATTTATGGTTGGATTAAGGAAATAGCTCAGAATACTAGTATTTCAACGTATGACATGAACATGAACATGTGTATCTGTTGATACTGTTGGAAATCTATGGAGCAGGTGGAACGTTGGCTCTTTATTCTTTGCTCTGTCGACATGCAAATATTAGAACTATTCCCAACCAGCATCGTACGGATGAACAGCTAACAACATATAGTCGATCTACCATCCGTGAAAAGTCATTTGCCGCGAAAACCAAGAGATGGTTAGAGGAACAACCTTATATTAAGGATATCATTCTTATTCTCGCCCTTGTTGGTACTTGCATGGTGATCGGAGATGGAATTCTTACCCCAGCTATATCTGGTATGCATTGTGTCAGAAATTGATTTCATGAAGTAGTTCACCTTTTTATATGTATGATGATGTATTGCATAAGGCTGCAGATAAAATGATTCACCTTCAGTGCACTTTATTTTCTGCTTTAGTACCATCTTGAATATCCCTTCAGTGAGTTCCAGATATTCATTACAAATTCTCTTGTTGCAGTTTTATCTGCGGTTGGTGGCATCAAGGTAAATCACGCAGATTTGAGTAACGGTACGGTCCTACACCTGTAATGTAACATTACATTTTTCTTCTGTTTCTATCTACCATTATGTGTGTTAAGTATTATACTTACAAATTCAACCATTTTATGTTCTTAGTCTTTAAAAGTTTATTCTTTTTCTCATTTTTTCCTGAGTTGCAGAGGTAGTGGTGCTGGTTGCTGTTGTTATACTAGTTGGGTTATTCAGCATGCAACATTACGGTACAGATAGAGTTGGTTGGCTCTTTGCTCCAATTGTCCTTCTTTGGTTTCTCCTAATTGGAGGCATAGGCATCTTCAACATCTGTAAATATGATAGCAGTGTTCTAAAAGCTTTCTCACCACTGTATATATACCGCTATCTAAAACGAGGAGGTAGAGATGGTTGGACTTCCCTTGGTGGAATTTTGCTCAGCATAACTGGTATCTTCACCTTTTATATATAACTGTTGATTTCTTCCTTGCATTTTAGAATTGTTAATAAAGTGAATACATGACTTGAGCTTGGTTATTTGTGATGATTTATTTCAGGGACAGAGGCTCTTTTTGCAGACCTAGCCCACTTTCCAGTCTCTTCTGTACAGATTGCATTTACTCTCCTAGTGTTTCCTTGCCTTCTTTTAGCCTACTCTGGACAAGCTGCATACCTTATGCATAACTTGAATCATTCAAATGATGCGTTTTATCGTTCTATTCCAGGTTTGTTATATTTCTCACTTTTTTTTTATCTTGATATTTCCACTTTTGATGTTCAGAATATGATCAACAGCCATGTTGTTACATTCCTAAGACAAACCTCTTGGTGGAAGTTCTTTCTTTAATTAAGGAGTCTTTAATGAATTTTAGATATTGATTATCCTTAATTCTGCAGACAAAATATACTGGCCAGTATTTGTTGTTGCAACAGCAGCAGCTATAGTCGCAAGCCAGGCCACGATATCCGCAACCTTCTCAATTATCAAGCAAGCCAATGCTCATGGTTGTTTCCCAAGAATAAAAGTTGTACATACATCAAAGAAGTTCCTTGGCCAGATATACATTCCAGATATCAATTGGATCCTCATGATTTTATGCATTGCTGTCACAGCTGGGTTTAAAAATCAGAGTCAAATTGGAAATGCATATGGTAAGTTATTCTTCCTTTGCTGTGAAGCACAGTTTTTCACCTTTCTCTGCCTCATTTTTGTCAAAATTGTAAGTACCTACATTGCAATTGCAGGTACTGCAGTGGTGCTAGTGATGCTGGTTACAACGTTGCTTATGATTTTAATCATGATATTAGTGTGGCGCTGCCACTGGATTCTGGTTGTGGTGTTCACTGGTTTATCACTGATAGTGGAATGCACGTACTTCTCTGCTGTACTCTTCAAAGTTGATCAAGGTGGATGGGCTCCTCTTGCAATTGCTGGAGCATTTCTTCTGATCATGTATGTATGGCATTATGGCACTGTGAAACGCTACGAGTTTGAAATGCACAGTAAGGTGTCAATGGCATGGATTCTTGGACTTGGACCAAGTTTAGGACTTGTTCGTGTCCCAGGAATAGGGCTGGTATACACAGAGCTAGCAAGTGGGGTACCCCACATATTTTCTCACTTCATCACAAACCTACCAGCCATCCATTCTGTTGTTGTTTTTGTATGTGTGAAGTATCTTCCTGTCTACACTGTCCCAGAAGATGAAAGGTTCCTTGTGAAGAGGATTGGCCCAAAGAACTTCCACATGTTTCGATGCGTTGCAAGGTACGGATACAAAGATTTGCACAAGAAAGATGAGGACTTTGAGAAAAAGCTTTTCCACAACCTTTTTGTGTTCGTTAAGCTGGAGTCTATGATGGAGGGATGCTCAGATTCAGATGATTACAGTTTATATGAACAACAAACTGAGAGATCAAGAGAAGGTTTACTACTGAACAATAATGCAATCACAGCATCGATGAATATGAATCCAACAGTTTCTTCTTTGGATTCTATAGTCTCAGTTACTTCTCCATCACAGTTGAATGCTACTGTTAGGTCCTCTGGTCATGTGAGCAACCAAACTGAGGTTGATGAAGTTGAGTTTTTGAACAGTTGCAGAGATGCTGGGGTGGTTCACATACTCGGAAACACAGTTGTGATGGCTAGCAGGGATTCAAGATTCTACAAGAAAATAGCTGTGGATTATATATATGCATTTCTCAGGAAGATATGCAGGGAAAATAGTGTGATCTTCAATGTTCCTCATGAGAGTCTCTTAAACGTTGGTCAGGTTTTCTATGTATAGCTTCCCCTACCCTTCTCTTGGTAATTCTTGTGTCAGCATAGTTTATGGGCACAGTCAATCAAAAAGCATGTTAAAATAAATAATGAACATAAAACAGTTTTAAAGCTATTCAAAGGCTTTTTGGTCGACTGAGTTTGTAAATGTTGTTCTTACACACAAGAGTTGTTCCAGTTGGGCTAAAAATCAGTGAGATTTATCATCATTTGTGACTGTAATTTTAGTCACTTTAAGTGTAGTGTAGCTGCCATATCAGCGATCCGTTGTGGTATGTATCATTCAATAGAGAGAATGTCTTCAAAAGAACGACCTTGGGTGGTTTCTTTGAAATCTGAAATTCATTATTCATTTGATGTTCCCAATGCTACACTAAGTTGTTCAACTCTTCTAGCACTAGTTTGTTCCTCTTTATGTCAATTACTATTCTTTCTTGAATGAAATGTTGTTTAGGTCCTTCAGATTTGATTAATACTGATAAGATGTAAATCTAAACTCATATATAAAAGTTTGATATATATCATTACATCAAATCAAAATTTTAAAGATAATAAATTTGGCAGGGGTATGTGTTGTCCATTTTAATATAAGTTCAGTGTTTTCAATATTAAAATAGGTTTCTACATTCACGTCCCAACTCAAAATGCAATTCCCTAACTAAAGTAAGTTGTCTTTCATTTTTAATTTGTTCAGAGTAAGGAAGAAAATTTGGAAAAAAAAACCCGGTTTATTTTTTAGCTTTATCTGTGGTTGACGATGCATTGCATTATTTGCATGTACAGACTAGTCCTTGATAAGGATCCTGAGTATGTTCGAGCTTTTGGTGGGACAGATTCTATTGCTGAAGCATGCAAATGAAAAGGCTATTGAGTACTTTGAGTGTGCAATTTCAAAAGATTGAATCCATACATAGTTGCTTTCGTGTTTTTCATTTGTTTATGCTTGTTTCATCTGCTGTCTTCTTTATTATGGCTCACAAATCATTCTTTAATATTTTTTGCTGCAACTTTCAGTTAGAACTTTAGTGTTCTAGTTCTTGAAAGAGGGGGTTTACTGTTCATGCTTGTTTTTTATATGATTTATAAGCTTAATTTCTTCTGTAAACTCATTTAATTATCAAATACAAAAATATTATATGGCTTCTTTTATTTTTCAGAGTTTACAAAATGCTAATTAAGAAGATACATATTCATAGTGTATCAATTAGTGTATCATATGCATTTACTTGCAACAACTCTTTAATGTTTAATTATATTAATCAAGCCAGTTTAGGAAGAGCATCCCACATGTACCACATGACAAGCTCTTTAATGGAGAGTTTTCTTACATAGGTAGTGGTCATGTGTCATTATCCTATTGGAGAAGCTTTTTATAAAATAACTTTTCACATAACAATGCATGAATTATTTGTTTTGTGAAAGTGAGGATTGTCACATGTCAAACTCTACTTCACCATGTTGACAAACAAGTCTCTATGGATAAACACTTTGTATTTAGATTTGTTGTGTATTGAAATGAAGCACTACATGGTCCTTTTATAGGCCTTTGGACATGACCCTTCAACTACATTCATTAAATATAACTACTACCTAACTCACAATTAATGAACTCTATTGCATGCTTAATCATAGCTAGACCCACTCTTAACCTTTTGCAATCTCCTAAACAATTAATATAACAACTTCCAACTACTCACATTTAAGTTTACCTAACAAAATCCCCCCGTAAACTTAAATGCTCTTCTTGTCCTTCATTCCGAGTATCATCTTATTGTTCTCGAACAAAGAGGATGACATCGGCTTTGTAAACATATCTGCAGCTTGTGCTCGACTTTCAACATGCTCCAACTCTACATTTCCTTCTTTCACTTGTTCTCGAATGAAGTGAAATCGAACATCAATGTGCTTGCTTCTCTCATGATTGACCGGGTTCTTTGCCAATTCAATGGCCGACTTGTTATCAACTCGGATCACAATCCCCTTTTCTTGCTTCAATTCCAGTTTGCTTAGAAGGTTTCTAAGCCAAACTGCATGGCAGACACTCCATGATGCTGCAACGTACTCTGCTTCACATGTTGACAGTGTTACAATGGGCTGTTTCTTTGAAAGCCAGGTGAACGCCGTGCTCCCCATGAAGAATACATATCCAGACGTGCTTTTTCGGTCATCAACATCTCCACACCAATCACTGTCTGAGTAGCCGACTAGTCGGTAATCATCCGTCCTAGTATACATCAGACCAAGTGACACAGTTCCTCTCACATACCTTAAAATTCTCTTTAGGGCCTTCCAATGAGTATACCTTGGTTCCTCCATATACCGACTTGCTATTCCAACACTCAGCATTAAATCTGGTCTGGTATTTGTAAGATACCTGAGACTTCCAATCAGACTTCGGTATTTGCTCGCATCAACTCGGTCTCCATCTGTATACTTAGAAAGTTTTGTGCCCGGTTCCATAGGGGTGGAAACCGGGTTGCAACTCGTCATCTTGAACTTCTTTAAGACATCCTCAGCATACCTTTCCTGCGACACAAAGATACCGTCCTTCCCTTGA